>JAEEGF011448683.1_pt1 | contig 33350 bp, 35 predicted proteins | sample 9134171 | NCBI WGS metagenome assembly JAEEGF01 (sample SAMN16246542, study PRJNA631951) | gut metagenome | biome: gut microbiome; feature: rumen; material: AP-attached | host: Bos | place: Iran: Karaj | collected 2018-10
ACGCGGCTATGATTCCTGGTGGTGGAAATGGTGATCACCCAGCATTTGGTATTCCTACAGGTGCTAAGGAGCAGTTCGCTAAAATCGGTTTCGAGCTTGTAATTAACGACCTTGCTGATTCTTCAGTACTTTGGGATACACTTTCAGCTCAGAAGGCTGAAATCTGGTGTGCAGCTTGGGGTGCTACAGCTGATCCTGATATGTATCAGGTATATCACAGCCAGGGTGGTTCAGCTTACCAGTATGCTGTATACTCAGATGAGCTTGATGCTCTTATTGAGGATGCTAGAACAAGTGCAGATCAGTCTTACAGAAAGGCTGTTTATAAGGAATGTCTTGATTTCATCGTAGACTATGCTGTAGAAATTCCTACATATCAGAGACAGAACGGTGTTCTTTACTCTTCAGAGAGAGTTAATATTGATTCTCTTGTAAAGGATCCTACACCATTCTGGATTTGGATGGATGAACTTGCTACACTTGAGATGAATTAATTTAAGTCTTCTTTATTTCCTAGGGCTTGTGTATAATAGCCCTAGGAAATATTTTGCTTATTTTTTTAGATTAAAACTACCTTTAATAAATATATGAAAATAAAGGTATTTTATGATGGGATGGGTTATTGAATTTGGTAAAGGACATTAGTCCTTTATTTGTCTCACCATAAAATATCTTTATTTATGAAATAAAGGGGAATAATAAAGAAAGGAATTTTAGTGTCATGAAGAAATTTGTGATCAGACGATTATTATTATCAATCGTTATCTTGTTCTTCGTATCGATGATTATCTATGCAATCATGAGATGCATGCCTACATCCTTCGTTGAACAGAAAGCTATGGCTCTTTCACAGAAGCCGGGAGCTAAGAGCTACCAGGAGTGGCTCGACCAATTAAATGCAGCCTATGGTCTTGATGTAGGTATTGTCCAGGGATATCTTAAATGGTTTGTTAAGCTTATCACTCAGCGTGATTTTGGAGATAGCTGGTACTTTAACATGCCTGTACTTGAGAAGTTTTCTAGTGTAATTTGGTATTCATTTGCACTTTCACTTGCTTCATTCATCCTTGAGATTTTTATTGCTATTCCTTTAGGTGTAATTGCTGCAAGAAAGCAGTATTCAGGTGCGGATTATGCCATTACTGTATTTGCTCTTATAGGTATTTCACTTCCAAGCTTTTTCTTCGCAACAATTCTTAAATGGATTTTTGCAATTAAGCTCCAGTGGTTTGACCTTTATGGTATTGTAGGTCGTAATTATATGAATCTTTCTACAGGTGCAAAGATTCTTGATATGGCATATCATCTTGTGCTTCCTGCAATTACACTTACTATTGTTTCAGTAGGTTCATTAATGCGTTATACACGTACTAACATGCTAGAAGTACTTAATGCAGATTATATCCGTACAGCACGTGCTAAGGGTCTTTCTGAAAAGAGAGTTGTAAATCATCACGCTTTTAGAAACATTCTTATTCCTATCATTACTTTACTTGGTGGTACACTTCCAGGACTTTTTGGTGGTGCCATGATTACTGAAACATTGTTCCAGATTCCTGGTATCGGATATACGTCATATCAGTGTATTATTCAGGGAGATATCCCATTTGTAATGTTCTATATGTTATTCTTTGCGATGCTTATTCTTTTGGGCAATCTTATTGCAGATATTCTTTATGCTGTAGTTGACCCACGAGTAAGAGTAAATTAAGGAGGAAAGTAACGTGAGCGAAGAGAAGAATTTAAATAATGAAGAGCTTGCACTTGATGATGCTAACCGCGTTCAGGTTCTTTCTCCTGGAATGATGGTTGCAAAGCGTTTCTTTAGAAACAAGCTTGCTATTACAGGTCTTATTATTATTGCCTGCATGTTTTTATTTGCATTTTTAGGTGGTGTAGTTGTTCCATATTCTCAGTCAGAGGTTTTTTACACATCTGAGGAGATGAAGAAGGATTATGCTGGTGCTACAGAAATTTCAGAGTACCAGGTTTTTGCAAATGAGGGAGAAGAGCTTCCAAAGGATATCAGCTCTAAGCTTATCCTTGCTCTTACAAAGAAGGAAGCTACTATCACAACACGTGATGGTTCTACATTTGCTTTAAATGAGCTTAATAACGATATTTTTGAAATTGCCAGTGCTGATGGTAGCAAGAGTCTTGCTTATGTATGCAAGCTTCAGGCATACGCTCCAGAAGGTGGTTTAGTAGAGTCTGGACTTACAGCTGCAATGGTTGCTGCTAGAGCAAATAATGAGTCAAGCTTTGAGTACAATGGCGAAAGTTATACAGTAGAAGAGCATGGCTCAGGTACTATGGTTAGAAATGCTTCAGGTGAAGATGTTGCCTATGTTACATCTTACAGTATAAATGCTGTAGAAAATGGTGTTATTATTTCGATTGATTTCAGAGAGGCAGTTGTAGCGGCTATTTCTAGCAAAGCAGATTCTTTTGAATTCGATGGAGAGGAATATCAGATTTCTAATAAGAATGGTCAGTATACAATTACTAAATACAAGAATACTAGTGTAATCAACCAGTTTGAGGCACCATCTTCAAAGCACTTGGTTGGTACAGATGGAAACGGAATGGACCTTCTTGCTCGCCTTATGTACGGTGGTCGTATTTCCCTTCTTATTGGTTTTGTAGTAGTAGCAATTGAGCTTTGCCTTGGTATTATTGTTGGTGGCTTCGCTGGTTACTTTGGTGGATGGGTAGATACTCTTCTTATGAGACTTGTAGATATTATCTACTGTGTACCTTCAATGCCACTTTACCTTATCCTTGGTTCTATCATGGATTTCTATAAGGTAGATGCAGGAATACGTATTTTCTATCTTTGTATTGTAATGGGACTTATCGGTTGGGTAGGTATTGCCCGTATCATCAGAGGTCAGATTTTATCTCTTAGAGAACAGGAATTTATGACAGCCTGCGAGGCTTGTGGTATTAGCATTCGACGTCGTGTGTTCAAGCACCTTATTCCTAATGTTATCCCTCAGCTTGTAGTTTTTGCTTCTATGGATATTGGTGCTGTTATCCTTGCTGAGTCTACACTTTCATTCCTTGGACTTGGTGTTAAGTACCCAGCAGCTTCTTGGGGAAATATAATCAATGCTGTTAACGATTCTTACGTTATGACAAACTACTTATTCGTATGGATCCCAGCTGGTATTCTTATTCTCCTTACAGTACTTGCGTTTAACTTTATTGGTGACGGCCTTCGTGATGCTTTCGATCCAAAGATGAAGAGATAATAGAGGTGATAACATGGCAAAGAAAAATGTAAATTATATATCAGCCAAGGAATCCCGTAAGATTTCAAAAGAGAATCGAAAGATTACTAAGGAATTCGAGGCTAAGAGAAATAGAAAGCATATTCCAGAAGAGGAATATATTACAAAGATGAAGAACCCAGAGAACTGCGTAGAGTTCGATGATGTTCATACATACTTCTTTACTGATATCGGAACAGTAAAGGCAGTAGATGGTGTTTCATTTAACGTGCCACAGGGTAAGACTGTTGGTATCGTAGGTGAGTCTGGTTGCGGAAAATCAGTTACATCACTTTCTATGCTTCAGCTTGTACAGCGTCCACAGGGTCAGACAGTTTCAGGTGAAATTCGTTTCAACTCTGGTGATGAGTGCGTTAATGTTGTTAATGCTCCAGCATCAAAGATGCAGGAGCTTCGCGGAAACAAAATGGCTATGATTTTCCAGGAGCCAATGACAGCACTTAACCCTGTATTTAGAGTAGGTGCTCAGATTGATGAGGTTATCAAGCTTCATCGTCCAGAGATGAGCGATGAGGAGATTAAGAACCGTACAATCGAGATGCTTGGTATGGTTGGTATCGCCAATAAAGAAGGTGTTTACTCAATGTATCCTCACGAGCTTTCAGGTGGTATGAGACAGCGTATTTGTATCGCTATGGCACTTGCTTGCGAGCCAAAGCTTATCGTAGCTGACGAGCCTACAACAGCTCTTGATGTTACTATCCAGGCGCAGATTCTTGACCTTCTCCGCGATCTTAAGGACAGAATCAACAGCTCAATCATGCTCATCACACACGACCTTGGTGTTGTAGCTGAGATGGCGGATTATGTTGTTGTTATGTATGCTGGTCGTGTAGTTGAAAAGGGTACTGCAAGAGAAATCTTCAAGGACCCACGTCATCCTTACACAATTGGTCTTATGAAGTCTAAGCCAGTTGTTGGACAGAAAGTAGATGAGCTTTACTCAATTCCAGGTTCTGTTCCAAACCCAGTTAACATGCCAGATTATTGTTATTTTAAAGATAGATGTGATATGTGTATGGAATGCTGCAATGGCGAGTTCCCAGAGGAATACTATATCTCAGATACACATATGGTAAGATGTTACAGATGCAAAGAGGAGGGTGAGAGACATGAGTAACGAGAAAGACTACATCTTAGAAGTCAATCACCTTAAGAAATACTTCCCTATCAAGGGCGGCTTCTTTGGTGGTGTAACAGGAAACGTTAAGGCTGTAGATGACGTTTCATTTAAAATCGAAAGAGGTACTACAATGGGTCTCGTAGGTGAGTCTGGTTGTGGTAAATCTACTACAGGTCGTACAATCCTTCGTCTTTTAGAGAAGACTGACGGTGAAGTTATCTTCAATGGCGAGGATGTAAATGCTAAGAGCAAAAAGGAACTTAGAGAACTCCGTACAAAGATGCAGATTGTTTTCCAGGATCCTTATTCATCACTTTCACCACGTCTTCCAATCGGTGAGATTATTGGTGAGGCAGTTAGAGAGCATGGTCTTGTTCCTGCGGCTGAATACGATGAATACATCTCAAAGATTATGAAGGAGTGTGGTCTTCAGGAGCATCACAAGGATAGATATCCACACGAGTTCTCAGGTGGACAGAGACAGCGTGTATGTATTGCACGTGCACTTGCGCTTAATCCTGATTTCATCGTATGTGATGAGCCAGTATCTGCGCTTGATGTTTCTATTCAGGCACAGGTAATTAACCTTCTTAGAAAGCTTCAGAAGGATAGAGGGCTTACATACTTATTCATTTCACACGACCTTTCAGTTGTAGAGCATATCTCTGACACTGTTGGTGTTATGTACCTTGGCGGACTTGTTGAGACAGGAAAGACAGAGGATATTTTCACAAATCCTCTTCACCCTTACACAAAGGCTCTTTTCTCAGCTATTCCTATGCCAGATCCAGACCTTAAGAAGGAGAGAGTTATTCTTGAAGGAGATATTCCTTCACCTGCTAATCCTCCTAAGGGATGCAAGTTCCATACACGTTGTTCTGAGTGCATGGGCATTTGTAAGGAAGTTGCTCCAGAAGCAAAGGATATGGGTAATGGTCACATTGTAAGATGTCACCTTTATGATGATAAATAATTATGAATGATTTTGGATATTTAAGAACAATTATAGCTTCTGATTCTTCAGAAGTAATATGTAAAGCTTACAAGTCTCTCAGCAATGAGGGACTTGAAGTTTATGTGCCATACAAAGAAAAAAGCTTCCATTTAGCAGATGATAAGCTTGTAAATGGTTGTAATCTTTTATTTGTTCCAGCTGCAGATTGGGATTTTGCTGTAGAGATTCTTACTAGTGTTGGTCTAGAAAGCTGTCTTACTGAATGCATTATCCCCCAAGGTGCAAAATCCGAGCTTGAAATCGCCAAAGAGAAGTATTACAAAAAGCGTAAATGGACTTATATTGAAACAGGTGTTATTATCGTGTTAGCACTTTTATATTTTTTATTTAAAATATTTACAAATTAGGAGGCATATTTGGAAGAATTATTTCAGATTGGTTCAATAACACAGACTCATGGAATTAAAGGTGAGGTAAAGGTATTTCCACTTACAGATGATATTTCCCGTTTTAAGGGAATGAAGCATCTACTTTTAGATGGTGGAAAGGATGGCTATATCGAGCTTGAGGTGGAGAATGCCCGCCCACAGAAGAATCTTGTTATCTTAAAGTTTAAGGGCATTGATAATATCAACGATATCGAGAAATATAAGGGCAAGGGTCTTTATGTTACAAAGGAAAATCGTGTTGAATTAAAGAAGGACGAGTATTTCATCGCTGATTTAATTGGCTGCGAGGTATATACAGACGAGAATCCTGATGAGAAGTTCGGCGAGATTTCTGATGTTATGGAGACAGGCGCTAATGATGTATATGACATTGAGCTTGTTAAGGGAGGCAATGTGCTTCTTCCTGCTATAAAGGACTGCATTTTAAAGGTTGATGTGGAGGCACGTCGAGTAGATATACATTTATTGAAGGGATTGATGGATTAGTATGAAGTATTATATTTTAACCCTTTTCCCAGAAATGATAGAGGATGCCTTAAATACCAGTATTTTAGGCAGAGCAAAGACTGCTGGGGCCATTTCCTTTGAGGCTGTTAATATTCGAGACTACACATTAGATAAGCATAAAAAGGTGGATGATTATCCTTATGGTGGAGGAGCTGGTATGGTTATGCAGGCTCAGCCTATTTACGATGCCTACAAGGCCATATGCGAAAAGGCAGGACACAAGGTACACTGCATTTATCTTACTCCTCAGGGACAGCTTTTTAAGCAGCAGAACGCAAAGGAACTTGCTTTAAAAGAAGATATCTGTCTTCTATGTGGTCACTACGAGGGCATTGATGAAAGAGTTTTAGAGGAAATCGTAGATGAGTATTATTCTATAGGCGATTATGTTCTTACAGGAGGAGAGCTTCCTTCTCTTGTAATGATAGATGCTATATCTAGAATGGTTCCAGGAGTTCTTACAAATGCAGAATCAGGGGAGGATGAATCCTTGGAGAATAATCTTTTAGAGTATCCTCAGTATTCACGTCCTGAGACCTGGAATGATAGAAAGGTTCCACCTATTTTACTTTCAGGAGACCATGCAAAGGTTGATGCCTGGAGAAAAGAGCAGTCCATCCTTAGAACTAAGGAAAGACGTCCTGATTTATACGCAAAATATTTAGAATCTAATGTTGATTAATGGCACAATCCGTGTTATTATACTAGAGTTGCTAAAAGAAGAGATGGTCCGCTGATTTGCAATAGGGCATTTCAAGAACGTCGCGAGTGTTTAGGAGGAAATAAAATGAACGCAAACGAGATTATTAGAAACATTGAAGCTGCTGAGCTTAAGTCAGAAGTAGCTGATTTCCAGGTTGGAGACACAGTTAAGGTTTACGGCCGTATCGTTGAGGGTAACCGTACTCGTACACAGGTTTTCGAGGGTACAGTTATTAAGAGACAGGGTGGCAGCAACCGTGAGACATTCACAGTACGTAAGTCATCAAACGGTGTTGGCGTAGAGAAGACTTGGCCACTTCACAGCCCTAACGTTGAGAAGATCGAAGTAGTTCGTAAGGGTAAAGTTCGTAGAGCTAAGCTTTACTACCTCAGAAATCTTACAGGTAAGAAGGCTAAGGTTAAGGAGAGAATCTAATCTCGAAAGTTTATGGAACAGTCACAAATGTGACTGTTCTTTTACTTTTAAGGACTTTTAATGGAAATTAAATGCAAAGTGCGGTATATTTATACTAAAGATTAAAAAGGGATTTTGTATGTTTTTATCAAATAGAAGATCATATAATGGTCACTCATTTAAGAAAAAAGATGGTCTTAGCTTCAGAAGAAGACGCAGAAAAATAGACTTTGATAAAGTAAAATACGTTAGCATTTTCTTTTTGGAATTTTTGGCTGTAGTAGGCCTTGCCTATTTGGTTGTTCTTTCCTTTGGAAAACAGGTAGAATGTGCCAATGCATCTATGGAGCCAACCTACCAAACGTCCGATATATTACTTGTAAACACTATTGCTTACAAGTTCTCTCAGCCAAAACAATCAGATGTTATTGCATTTAAGCCAAAATCTAATGTTAATGCCAGCTATAGCGTTAAAAGAGTTATCGCTACACCTGGGGACACTATCTATATCAATAATGGCCGCATATACATTAATGATGAATTATACAAAGAAAATCTTGAGGTAGAGCGTATCGAGAATCCAGGTATCGCAGCTACACCTATTACTCTTATGGAGGATCAGTATTTCGTCCTTGGAGATAATCGTAATTCATCAGAGGATTCCAGATACGAAAGTGTGGGCTTTGTTGCCAGTGAAGATATTTTAGGAAGAATATGGATAAAATATCCATTTTAGAGGTGATTTATGGAGTTTCAATGGTATCCAGGGCATATGACGAAAGCAAAGCGTCAGATGCAGGAAGATATTAAGCTTATAGATTTAGTAATAGAAGTTATAGACGCAAGATGTCCAGTTTCCAGTCGCAATCCTGATATTAATGGTCTTGCCAATGGAAAGCTTAGACTGATTCTTTTGAATAAATCAGATCTTGCAGACAAGGGCGTAAATCAGAAATGGAAAGAATACTTTAAGTCCCAGGGCTTTTATTGCGTAGAGCTTGATTCCCGTGATAGAAAGAATATGAAGGGCGTGCAGGCTACACTTGATGAGGTTTGCGCTGCAAAGTTCGAAAGAGATAGAAAACGTGGAATCAAAAACAGACCAGTACGAGCAATGGTTGTTGGTATTCCTAATGTTGGTAAATCTACATTCATCAATTCATTTGCCGGAAGAGCAGTTGCGAAGACAGGAAACAAGCCTGGTGTTACAAAGGGCAAACAATGGATAAAGCTTAATAAATCGGTAGAGCTATTAGATACCCCGGGTATTCTTTGGCCAAAGTTTGAGGATAATACAGTAGGTCTTCATTTGGCATTTATTGGCTCTATAAATGATGCCATCATAGAAACCAGAGAGCTTGCATTGGAGCTGGCTGATTTTCTTAAGGCTAATTATCCAGGTATTCTTAATAAACGATATGATGTAAATGAAGAGGCTGTTAATCACGAGATAATCTCTGAGATAGCATCTAAAAGAAATTTTGTTAAAAAAGGTTCTGAGCTTGATTTTGACAAGGCATCATTAGTTTTAATCGATGAATTTAGAAATGGAAGCTTAGGAAATATATCACTTGAAAGGCCATAAAAATGAACAACATAATCGATTTTAACGAAGAAGAACAGATTAAAAAAGATATTGAAAATGCTAGAAGAAATGTAAATAATTCACCATCTCAGGCTCGTCCGGACAGGGCTAAGGACCAGGAGGAAGATGGAGAAGAAAAAATTACAAAAGAAGTGGTAATCAAAGAAATAGTAAGTGTTGTTGTTAATGTTTTAGTATGCTTTTTGGTAGTATTTCTTATTACACAGTTCATAGGTCAGCGTACTGTAGTTAGTGGTTCATCTATGGAGGACACACTTACAGATGGCGATAATCTTATTGTAGACAAAATAAGCTATAGAATTCATAATCCAGAGCGTTTTGATGTGGTTGTATTCCCTTATCAGTACGAGGATGATACCTATTATATCAAGCGTATCATTGGGCTTCCTGGTGAGCATGTCTATATTGATGGAGCCGGAAACATCTATGTAAACGGAGAGCTTCTTCAGGAAAATTATGGCACTGAGACTATTCTTAATGCTGGTTTGGCCAGCTCGGAGATTCTTCTTGGGGCAGATGAGTATTTTGTTCTTGGTGACAACCGTAACAACAGTACAGATTCAAGATTTGAAGCTGTTGGAAATATAAAGGGAGATGATATTGTAGGCAAGGCTTGGCTTAGGGTATACCCATTTGGCGATTTTGGTCTTGTAGACAATATTGAATAGTTATGGGCGAGAAGAAGATTACCGAGATTCAAAAGGAATATAAAGAGGCATCCATAGAGCTTTTACCTGACTTCATCCAGGAATACATCAATGATGGCAGACCTGGAGTTTCAAAAATCATTGGCCAGGCTCAGAAGCGTATGGAAAAGCTTCGTGTTGAGAAAGAGCGTATAGAGCGTCTCAAAGAATATGAGTATAAATACTGGGAGCAGTATGATTACATTGGAGGCATTGATGAGGTAGGAAGAGGTCCTCTTGCAGGGCCTGTTGTTACTGCCTGTGTCATTCTACCTAAGGATTGCGATATCCTTTATATTAACGATTCAAAAAAGCTTACTGCAGCAAAACGCGAGGAGCTTTATGAAGAGATAATGGAAAAGGCAATCTCTGTTAGCATTGGTGCTGCCTCTGAGGAGCGCATTGATGACATAAATATTCTTCAGGCTACCTACGAGGCCATGAGACAGGCTATTGAGGAATGTAAGGTGGAGCCTCAGCTTCTTCTCAATGATGCAGTCACTATTCCTCAGGTAAAGATTCCTCAGGTTCCTATTATTAAGGGCGATGCAAAGTCTATTTCTATCGGTGCAGCCAGCATTATTGCAAAGGTTACCAGAGATAGAATGATGGTAGAATATGACAGCATCTTCCCAGAATATCATTTTGCAAACAACAAGGGGTATGGCTCTGCAGAGCACATTGAGGCTCTTAAGAAATATGGCCCTTGTCCAATTCATAGAAGATCCTTTATTGGAAACTTTGTTTAATTTGCTGGGGTGAGTTATGAACATCAATACTGGTCTTAATCCATACGGTGCCAATAGCTTTGTTAATGCTAGCGACACCACAAAGATGAGCCAGAGCCAATCTCTTACTGGGTCTATTACAGACAATCTTAAAGAAGGAGAGATTTTTGAAGGCTCTGTTAATTCTGTTGAAAATGGAAAAGTGACCATTGGGCTTGCTAATGGTCAAACTATGACAGCCAGACTTGATGCTGGCGTTAGTATTGTGCCTGGTCAGTCAGTATTCTTTCAGGTAAAGAGTAATGATGGCAGTCTGGTTCAGATTCGTCCCGTTTCTTTAAATAGCCTTGATGCTAATCCCACACTTCTAAAGGCTCTTGATATGGCGAATATCGCAGCAAATGAGAGAACCATAGGTATGGTTAATTCTTTGATGCAGAATTCTCTTTCTATTAATCCAGAAAATCTGGCAGCTATGAATAGAGCGATGCTGAACAATCCTCAGGTGGAACCTCAGACCTTGGTTACAATGGCAAAATATGGTCTGGAGCTTAGTCCTGAGAATGTTTCTATGTTCCAAAACTATGCCAATGATAAGGCGGCATTATCAGGAAATTTCGAAGTAATATCAGATATGCTGACAGAATTAATGACCTCAGAGGATGTAAGTACAGCTGATGTTATTAATCTAAATAATCAGTTAAAAGGTATATTTGTTGATTTAGCAGAGCCTCAGGCAGCTGTACAATCAGCAGAGGGACAGGCTGCAGAACAAACATTAAATACGGCTTCTTCTGAAGAAGCTTTGGTAGAGGATTTTACAGCCACTGAAAATGCAGATACAGGGGCTAAAACTATAGGTCAGGGCAATAATCAGCCTAATATTACAAATCCTCTTGAAGGGGAGGCCATCAATATATTAGGTGGTGAGACTAGGGCTGCATCCACCCCGGAAACTACTGCTGAAACAAGTGTATTACAGCAAACAGAAGCAACTCTAGATCAGGCAAAAGAAGCTATTATACAGCAGGATGTGGGGACACAGACTTTGAATTCTTTTGCTGGTGAAAAACAGATTGCTTCCTTTAACACTATCCTTAGTACAATTCCAGATTTCCCAAAGGATAATCTGGAAATATTCTCGGAGGATGGCACGTTAAAGGCTGATGCTAATATAAAAGAAGTCTTTAGGGAAATATCGGATTATCTAAATAATCATCCAGATATTCCAAAAGAGACATTAAATGATATAATAAAGACTCCGCTGTATAAAGGCTTGCTTAAAAATCTTATAGCTGATAGCTTTACACTAGAGCCTAAGGATGTTACAAAGCCGGGAGCACTCTCCAAGCTTTACGAGAGAGTATTAAAACAAAACGAAGCTTTGGAAAGGCTTGTATCCAGCTTTAATAATAAGGCTGCTGAAACAATCAAACAGCAGACCACCGAAATAAAACAGAATATTAATTTCATGAATAATGCCAACGAGATGTATAATTTTGTGCAGATTCCTTTGAAGATGTACAATCAAAATACAGACAGTATGCTTTATGTTCGTCAGAATAAGAAAGGCAGCTATGAGGAAGGCGAAGAGATTACAGCTTTTCTACATTTCGATATGGAATATTTAGGACCAACAGATATTTTTATTTCTTTAAAGGATACTAAGGTTGGCTGCAAGTGGAATCTTGCTAATGAAGATTCCATGAAATTAATTGAGTCTCATTTGGATATTCTTACTGAAAGACTTAAGGAAAAGGGCTTTTGGGTTACATCAGAGGTTACCTGCGGACAGCCTAGAACCAGCTTCGTGGAGGATTTCCTTGGGGCGGCTCCTGTTAGTACAACAAGTAATTCCGATGGATTAGTTCATAGATACAGTTTTGATATGCGTGCTTAATCTAAGGGTGTGATATGGCCGAGGAAAAGACATTCGACAAAAATAAAACAGCGGTTGCACTTTCCTACGAGGTGGGGGATGCTGCGCCAAAGATTCTTGCTTCCGGTAAGGGATATGTAGCCGAACAGATTATTGAGGAAGCTAAGAAAAATGATGTGCCTTTTTATCAGGATAATGAATTAGCACAGACACTTAGCAAGCTTAATATAGGCGATGCTATTCCACCAGAGCTGTACGAGGTAGTTGCAGAGATTCTGGTCTTTGTCAATGATATGGAAAAGCTTAAGGCCAAGCTTGGCAGATAGGATTTATGAATAATAGAAAACAAGGAAATGATTTTGAAAGCCTTGCTGCTGATTTTCTAAAGCGAAACGGTATGACCATTCTCAAACAGAATTATTATTGTAAAATGGGAGAGGTGGATATCATCGCAAGGGATAAAGAGTATCTTGTTTTTGTGGAGGTAAAATACCGTACTACAAAAAGAGCAGGTACCGCCGCTGAGGCAGTAGGCTTTAATAAAATGAGGAAGATTTCTCGCTGTGCTGATGTTTATATGATGCAAAATCGTATGAGCGGAGACACAAGCGTGAGATTTGATGTAGTTGCAATAGAGGAAGGACATTTATCGCATTATAAAAATGCATTTGAGTATATACCAATATGTTAAATTCAAGTCATAAAATTAAACAGGTTATGGAAGGCAGCCCTGCAGAGCAGGCTGGGCTTATACCTGGAGATATTATTACAAAAATTAATAATGTAGAGCTGGTAGATATCTTTGATTATCATTATTATTCAGATGATGCGGATATTACCGTGGAGCTTCTTCACGAGGATGGTACCACCAGTTCTGTTTTTGTAAAGAAAGAAGAAGGGGAGGATCTTGGAGTAATTTTCTGCAATGGTCTTATGGATGATTACAAATCCTGCTCCAATAAGTGCGCATTTTGTTTCATTGACCAAATGCCACCAGGAATGAGAGAGACCCTTTATTTTAAAGATGATGATACCCGTCTTTCTTTTTTACAGGGCAATTATGTTACTCTGACAAATATGAAAATGGCGGATTTAGATAGAATTATTGCTTACAAGCTTGGACCAATTAATATTTCAGTCCATGCTACTAATCCAGAGCTTAGAATGAAGCTATTGCACAATCGTTTTGCTGGAGATATTTTAGATAAAATCAGAAAGCTTTACGAAGCAGAGATTCCTATGAATGCGCAGGTGGTTTCTTGTCCTGGATTAAATGATGGACCAGAGCTTGATAGGACAATAGGCGATTTACTTTCCTTTGCACCTGTTATGAGATCTATGTCTGTTGTTCCTGTAGGTATCACAAAATTCAGAGACGGACTGTTCCCTCTTAGAACATACACAGCAGAGGAAGCGGGAGCTGTTATAGATCAGATTGAAAAGTGGCAGGATATTGCCATGGAAAAGGTTGGCAATCACTTTGTACAGGCTTCAGATGAGTGGTATATTTTAGCAGGACGTCCACTCCCAGAAGCAGACAGATATGATGGATTTATCCAGCTGGAAAATGGTGTTGGAATGCTTCGTCTTCTTAAGGAAGAGGTTTTAGATGCATTAGAAGATATTAAAAAGCCTTTGTTTATGAAGCGTAGAAAGGTTACCATAGCTACAGGTAAATTAGCCGCTCCATTTATGAAGGAGCTGGGAGAGTTAATCACTGAAAAGTTTAATAAGGTTACTGTGGAAGTTGTTCCAATCACTAATAAATTCTTTGGTGAAGAGATTACAGTCTCAGGTCTTATCACAGGACAGGACCTTATTTCACAGCTAAAGGGTAGAGATTTAGGAGATAATCTTCTTTTATCCTGCACTATGCTTCGTGCACAGGAAGAGGTTTTCCTTGATGATATAACCTTGTCAGAGCTGGAGTCAGCTTTACAAGTTAAGACCCGTATTGTACAATCAGACGGGCGTGACTTCGTATACGCTATTATTGGGAAATGATTATTAGAAAAGAGGTAATATATGGCAAGACCAGTTGTGGCCATCGTTGGCCGTCCAAATGTTGGAAAATCTACGCTTTTTAATGCTCTTGCAGGGGAGCGTATTTCTATAGTAAAAGATACACCAGGTGTTACTAGAGATAGAATTTATGCCGATGTTAGTTGGCTTAATTATGATTTCACTATGATTGATACAGGCGGTATCGAGCCTGATTCTAACGATATAATTCTTTCACAGATGCGTGAGCAGGCTCAGATAGCTATCGATACTGCTGATGTCATTATCTTTCTTGTAGATGTAAAGCAGGGGCTTCAGGATAGTGATTCAAAGGTAGCAGATATGCTTCGTCGCTCTCACAAGCCAGTTATTCTTGTTGTAAACAAGGTGGATAGCTTTGAGCGTGATATGGCTGATGTTTACGAGTTCTATAATCTTGGAATCGGCGATCCTATTCCGGTTTCAGCATCAAGCCGTCTTGGCTTTGGTGATATGCTTGATAAGGTTGTAGAGTACTTCCCAGAGCAGTCAGGGGAAGAAGAAGAGGATGATACTCCAAAGATTGCTGTTATTGGAAAGCCAAACGTAGGTAAATCATCACTTATTAACAAGCTTTGTGGTGAGGAACGTGTTATTGTTTCAGACATTGCAGGTACTACTCGCGATGCTGTAGATACCAGGGTTCGATACAATCACAAGGATTATATTTTCATTGATACAGCAGGACTTCGTCGCAAGAGCAAAATCAAAGAAGATCTTGAAAGATACTCTATAGTTCGTGCTGTAGCATCTGTTGAAAAGGCTGATGTTGTTATCATTATGATTGATGCAACTGAGGGTGTTACAGAGCAGGATGCAAAGATTGCCGGTATTGCCCACGAGCGTGGAAAGGGTATAATTATATGTGTAAATAAGTGGGATGCCATTGAAAAGAACGATAAGACAATGAAGGAACACGAGACTAAGATTCGTCAGATTCTTTCATTTATGCCTTACGCATCTATTCTTTTCATCTCTGTTAAGAGTGGACAGCGTCTCGGCAAGATTTACGAGACAATTGATGCGGTTATTGAGAATAATTCGATGCGTATTGCCACTGGTGTTCTTAATGAAATCGTTTCTGAGGCAGTTGCTCTTCAGCAGCCACCTACAGATAAGGGCAAGAGACTTAAGATTTTCTACACTACACAGGTTGCTGTAAAGCCACCTACATTCGTTATTTTCGTAAACGAGAAGTATTTGATGCACTTCTCTTATGTACGATATCTTGAGAATAGAATCAGAGATGCATTTGGGTTCGAAGGTACATCTCTGAAATTTATAATTAGAGAGAGAAAGGAAAACGAATAATGATAATTGGGAGAATTGTTGCTGTATTAATCGGCTATTGCTTTGGCATGATTTTAATGGGGTATTTAATTGGAAAGTCAAAGCACATTGATCTGACAAAGGTAGGCAGCGGTAATGTTGGATCTACAAACACAATGAGAAACCTTGGCGTTCCTGCAGGTCTTATTACCTTGCTTTGGGATTGCTTTAAGTGTGTAGTAGCATGCTTTTTTGTATGGCTGACATATCATCGTTTTTTTGATGATGTACATATCTATATGGTTTATGCAGGTCTTGGAACAGTGTTAGGACATGATTTTCCTTGCTATATGCATTTTAAGGGTGGTAAGGGTGTTGCTTCTACCCTTGGATTTATCATTGCATTATTCCCAATGGGACTTCCTATTCCAGCAGTAGTTTTCATAGCTCTTGTAGCTCTTACAAGATATGTGTCTTTAGGCTCAATCATTGGATGTCTTTCCTTTGCAATAGAGATGCTTGTAGGTGCATATTTCGGATTAGTACCTTTTGAAGGCTCAGAATTGGTAGAAGTTCTTGTAATTTGCTGCTTTGTATCGGGGCTTGCAATTCTTCTCCATCACGCGAACATCAAGCGTCTGCTGAATGGCAACGAAAATAAATTCTCGTTTCACCCAGAAACAAGAGCATAATTCATAGAAAGAGTAAGCTGGTAGGTGACAATCTCTTTATGTTACTCAAGGAGCCAATCTCGCGACGGAGTGACATAAAGGATTGTAACCGTAACCAGCGTAATTTTTATAAAGACTAGAGGTATTTTATGGCTAGAATTAGTGTTTTAGGTGCAGGCAGCTGGGGTATTGCCCTGGCTGTTATGCTTAATAAGAATGGACATGAGGTAAAGGTCTGGTCCCACAGACAATCGCAGGTAGACCAGATGAATGACACTCATACCAGCGATAAGATTAAGGGTGTAAAGCTCCCAGAGTCTATGATTTTTACAGCAGACATCGAGGATGCTGCAAAAACTGCAGATGTAGTTTTGATGGCTGTACCATCTAAGGCTACCAGAGAAACTGCAGAAAAGATTAAACCATTTGTAAATGATAATCAGATTTTTATCACTGTTACAAAGGGTATTGAGGAGGAGACTCTTCTCACTCAGACAGAGATTTTAGAGGATGTGTTAGGTACTGAAAAACGTATATGCGTATTGTCAGGACCAAGTCACGCGGAGGAGGTTGTAGTATTCAAGCCTACTCTTGTGGTAGCAGGTTCTACAGACAGACAGACCTCCCTTTTCGTTCAGAATCTTTTTATGAATAAGTACTTTAGAGTTTATTCTTCACCAGATGTAAAGGGTATCGAGGTTGGTGCAGCACTTAAGAATGTTATTGCGCTTGCAGCTGGTATGTCGGATGGACTTGGCTTTGGTGATAATGCAAAGGCAGCTCTTATTACTAGAGGTATCAAGGAGATTTCTGCACTTGCTGTTGCTATGGGCGGTCAAGCCGAGACACTTGCTGGTCTTACTGGTGTTGGTGATCTTATTGTTACCTGCTCATCTATGCATTCTAGAAATAGAATGGCTGGTTTTTATATTGGACAGGGAATGCCAAAGGATGAGGCCATGGAAAAGGTAGCCATGGTAGTTGAGGGTGTATACTCTGCAAAGGCAGCAAAGAAGCTTGCTGAAAAATATAATATTGAAATGCCAATCGTTGATGTTGTTAATGCTGTTTTATTTGATGGAATGGCTGCAAAAGATGCGGTTTACGAATTGATGACACGTTCTAAAAAAGACGAGACTAGCGACATGGAATGGTAATAATTGGGACTAGCTTAGGCTAGTCCTTTTTGGTAGAATGTAAGCAATTTAATTGAGAGGAATTAATTTTTATGAAAGCGTATTTTGCAGGCGGATGCTTTTGGTGTGTTACACCAATTTACAAAATTTATGGAGTAGATTCAGTTGTATGCGGTTACTCTGGAGGGGATGAAGTTAATCCTTCTTACAAGGATGTAAAGGCTCAAAAGACAGGACATCGAGAGACTATAGAGCTTACCTATGATAAGGAAAATGTTTCTTTTGATAAGCTTTTAGATATTTACTTTGCCAATGTAGATCCATTTGATGGGGAAGGACAGTTTATTGACAAAGGATTCTCATACACACTAGCAATTTATTATCAGAATGAAGAAGAAAAGCAGATAGTTGAGAATAGAATTAAAGCTTTAGAAGAGGAATCAGGGAAAAAGGTTCAGGTAGCCTTAGAACCATTTAAATCTTTTTATCCTGCAGAGGAAGAGCATCAGGATTATTATTTAAAGAATCCTGAAAGCTTTGAAAAAGAGCTTATTGAGAGTGGGCGTAAAAAATAAATTACTTGGGGGGAATATTTACGTGAACAGACCAATACTAAAAAACAAATTATATCTTTATCTGACAGAGTTTTTTGCGGGAATGTCAGTTATGGCAGTGGAGCTTGGTGCCAGTAGACTATTAGCACCTTATTTTAGTTCATCCCAAATCGTTTGGACCATTATTATTGGTACCATTATGATTGCCATGGCTCTTGGAAATCTTTACGGGGGAAGAGTAGCAGATAAAGATCCAAATCCGGATAAACTATATCTTAGAATTGTTATTGCAGCTATTTGGATTGCAGCCATTCCTGTGGTTGGAAAATATATTATCATTGCTATTTCAGGGTTATTGATATTCACAGTCAGTAATAATTTCTTAATCATAGCAGGTTTTGTTGCCTGTATGGTAATATTCGTATTTCCGTTATTTTTACTTGGTACAGTTACACCTTCACTTGTAAAGTTTTCTGTAGACAGCCTGGATGACAGTGGAACTGTAGTTGGAAAGCTTAATGCCAGCAATACCATCGGAAGTATCATTGGCACATTCGTGCCTACATTTATCAGTATTCCAGCAGTTGGTACATCAATATCTTTTTTGATTTTTGCAGGTATTTTGTTGGTGCTTTGCATCATCTATTTTGTTACTTCAAAAATAAATTTTTCTCAGGCCAAGAGGGTTCCTGTTAGCATAATGTTGTTTTTAGTCTGCTGCCTTCTTGGTCATAACAATAGCTTTGCATTTTGGCAGACTAATCTTACTTATGAGGGAGAGTCTATTTATAATTATCTTCAGGTCAGTGAGACTGATGACAGAGTGATTCTTTCCACTAATGTTTTGTTTGGAGTTCAGTCCATTTATCAAAAGGAAAAGGGCCCTACAGGTATGTACTATGATTATGCTATGGCTTCCCTTTTTATGTCTGGAAATGATGGCCCTAAGAAGATTTTGATTTTAGGAAATGGTAGTGGTACATTTGCTACTCAATGCAAGAGATATTTTGATGATGTAGATATTACAGGTGTGGAAATTGATCAGAAGATTACTGATTTGGCAGTGGAATATTTTGAGCTTCCAGAGGATGTTCCAGTAGTTACATATGATGGCAGGGCATATTTAAATGCCATAGATGAAAAATACGATGTAATAATGGTGGATGCTTATCAGGATATTACGATTCCATTTCAAATGTCATCCGTAGAGTTTTTCCAGCTGGTGGAGGACCACTTAAAGGATGATGGTGTGATGGTAGTTAATATGAATATGCGTAGCAACACACCTGGAAATATCAATGATTATCTGGCTGATACTATTGGTAACGTATTTACGAATATGCTTACAACAGATGTTGCAGGTTGGTCTAATCGTATTCTTTATGCCAGCAATAATAAAGATATGGAAGATAGATTGCTTGCTGCCATGTCAAATGAAACAGATGAGGATTTGTTTCTTATGATGGCAAAGGTTTACGATGGACTTAGTGTTTATCATCCTGGAAAGCTTATTATGACTGACGATAAAGCTCCTGTGGAGCTACTTGGAATGAAAGTCATAGATGAGATAATCTCTGACGAGGTATCAAGCTATAAATCGCTATATGAAAGAGAAGGCTTAAAAGGACTGCTTAATTTCATAATTTAATTTTATACAGACTGATTTTTTATTATTTCAAAGCCCAGTTTCATTGCTTTATCTGGGATATCAGGCTTGGCGATTTTATTAAGTAGGAAGGTAGCTCCTTCAATTCCACATTCTCTGTAATAGAAATGTACTGTAGTTAGACTAGGGGAAAGGATGGAAGATGGCTTGCTTTCCCCAAAGCCGGCAACAGCAATATCGCCAGGAATCTTTATTTTATTTTCGTTTAGGTATTTGATAGCACCTAAAGCTATAGTATCTGTAGCGCATAAAATAGCATCAATATTCTTATTCTGGCTAAGTAGAGCCTTAGCATTTTCATAGCCATTATCCATATAGAATGAGCCGGTCTTGATGAGCTTGGCAGGAAGCTTGATATTGTGCTTTTCCAGGGCATCAAGAAAGCCTTTCTTTCTATTTACACCTACAGCAATATCTTTTTCAGTAACACCAATGTAGCCAATATTTTTATGACCTTTATTTATGATGTAATCTGCTAGTTCGTATGCTGCTGTGTAATCATCATGGAATATACAGGTGGAAATATCAGTCTGTTGTCCTAAGACTACATATGGGATTGTAAGGTCTTTTAGGGCTTTTTTATGCTTAGGTGTAAGTGTAGTTCCAAGGAGGATGATGCCATCAACAATGTTCTGTTTGAATGTATTAATAAATTCTATTTCCTTTTCATCATGGTTATCCGTGTTGGCCAAAAGCATTTTATAGCCCTTTTCATTAAGGACCTCGCCAATACCAGCCACAACCTGTGAAATGGAATCCGAATCAATCTTAGGGATAATAACCCCAATAATCTTGGTTTTCTTGGTTCTGAGAGTTTGAGCCTGGGTAGATGGAATATATCCAGTCTCATCTATTACTTTTGCGATTGCCTGGCGCTTTTCCTCACTTAGGTATCCATTGTTTAGATATCTGGAAACTGTTGCTGGGGATACGCCTGCAAGTTTTGCTATTTGATTAATATTCATGGGTTTCTCCTAAAATCCTATTGAAATCGTTTTCACTAATATTATATTTATTAGACAGGTCTAAATCAATTTTTGTAAGGATAATTAGGCTTTTATAGATTATTTTGTGAAAAACATATAAAAAATATATGAAATCGTTATCATACATTACTAATAGGAATTTTGCCTTAATAGTTATATAATGTCACCAAGATGTGAAATCGATTTCATAAGTGGGATTAATCGATTTTATCGTATATTCATTAAAGGAAAACAGAAAGGGAAAAACATGGATTACAGATCGTGTGCAAGCCAAATCTATGAACAGATTGGTGGAAAGGATAATTTAATCTCAGCTGCACATTGTGCAACTAGACTTAGATTAGTAATCGCTGACAACAGCAAGGTAAATGTATCTGCTTTAGAGGAGATAGAAGGGGTAAAGGGTGTATTTGATGCATCTGGTCAGCTTCAGCTTATTATCGGTACAGGTACAGTTAACAAAGTTTATGATGAATTTATTGATATAGCAGGCATTGAGGCTTCTACTAAGGAAGAGCTTAAGCAGGTCGCTGCTAGCAAGGCACCATGGTGGAAGAGAGCTATCAAGACTCTTGGTGATATCTTTATCCCAATCATTCCAGCTATCGTAGCAACAGGACTTTTAAATGGTTTACTTGGTGGCCTTGTACAGGTTTGGCCATCAATGGCAGATTCATATTTCTACAATCTTGTAAATATGTTCTCAAATACTGCACTTACATTCTTACCAATTCTTATTGCTATTTCAGCAGCTAAGATTTTCGGTGGAAATATTTATCTTGGCGCGGTAATCGGTATGATAATGATTCACCCAAGCCTTGTTAATGCTTGGACAGTAGCAAGCGGTGCTGAGACTTCTACACTTTGGTCTTGGTTTGGTGCATGGAACATTGATAATGTAGGTTACCAGGGTCACGTTATTCCAATCGTTCTTTCTGTTTGGTTAATGTGTACTATCGAAAAGAAGCTTCACAAGATTGTTCCAGAAATGTTTGATTTATTCGTAACACCACTTTGTTCAGTTCTTGTAGCAGGCTTCATTGCTATGACATTTATTGGACCTATCTTTGCACAGATTGAGACATGGGTTCTTTCAGGAGCAAAGGCTCTTATCGCTATTCCATTTGGTATCGGTGCATTCCTTATGGGTGGTTTCTACGCACCTACAGTACTTGCTGGTGCTCACCACATGTACAATGCTATCGAGATGATGATGCTTTCAGATAACGGTATGAATATTTGGATGCCAATTGCTACAGCAGCAAACGTTGCACAGGGTGCAGCTGCTCTTGCAGTATCATTAAAGACAAAGAATAAGAAGACAAAGTCAATGGCTCTTCCAGCTTCACTTTCAGCTTTCATGGGTATTACAGAGCCAGCAATCTTCGGTGTTAATATTCGTTACGGAAAGCCATTTATCGCAGGTATGATTGGTGGTGCTGCAGGTGCTTGCGTTGCATCAATCACAGGCGTTTATGCAACAGCAAACGGTATTACAGGTTTATTCGGACTTCTTATCGTAACTGATTGTTTACCAGGATATTTACTTGCATTTGCAGTTGCATCAGTTGTAGCATTTGTAGCATCTTGGATTCTATACAAGGACGAGGAGAAGACTCCTTCAGTTGTAGTAGAGCCAAAGTCTGATGTAAAAGTAGATGCAGATTCAGTATACGCTCCTCTTAAGGGCGAAATCATTCCTCTTACAGAGGCTCCAGATCCAGTTTTCGCTAGCGAAGCACTTGGAAAGGGAATTGCTATTAATCCAACAGAAGGTAAGGTAGTTGCTCCTTTCAACGGAACAGTTGCAATGCTCTATGATACAAAGCATGCAATCGGTCTTGTAAGTGATGATGGTATTGAGGTTCTTATCCACATTGGTCTTGATACAGTTAAGCTCAACGGAGAGCACTTCACAGCACACGTTGCTCAGGGTGACAAAGTTGTTTGTGGACAGACTCTTGTAACATTTGATATGGATGCTATTACAAAGGCTGGTTATCCACTTGTTACACCAGTTATCGTTTCTAACACACCAAAGTTTGCTGAGGTTAGCAATATAAAGATGGGTGACACAGATTTCAGTGAAAAGGTTTTAGCAGTAGCAAAATAATAGGTGTTTATTAGATGAGTTTAAAAGATAAAAAATATTTAACTCCTAGATTTCATCTTTTTCCAAAAACAGGCTGGCTTAATGACCCTAATGGTCTTTGCCAGCTTGATGGCGTGCATCACATCTTTTTCCAGTATTCACCAGACGAGCCTAAGGGCGGTGAAAAGACCTGGGGACATTACTCTACTAAGGATTTTATCAATTATGAATTCTCAGGAGTATTTATGAAGCCTGATCTGCCAGAGGATGCAAGTGGTGTTTATTCGGGATGTGCCTACGTGGAAGACGACAAAATGTATATTTATTATACAGGTAACGTAAAGCATGCTGGAGACTACGACTACATTTTGGAGGGAAGAGAAAGTAATACAATTTTAGTAACTAGCCAGGACGGAATAAAGGCTAGTGAAAAAAGAGTATTGCTTAGAAGTCAGGATTACCCAGATAATCTTACGCTTCATGTTAGAGATCCTAAGGTATGGTGCCAGGATGGGGTATACTATATGACCCTTGGTGCAAGAACCAAGAATGACGAAGGCTGCGTCATTCTGTTCAAATCTAAGGATAAGATTAATTGGGACTTTAGTCACTTTATAGAGAAAGAAAACTTTGGCTACATGTGGGAATGCCCGGATTTATTCTATGTAGATGGCAAACAGTTCTTGTCAATTTCTCCTCAGGGGTTGGAGGCAAAGGAGTATAGCTTCCAGAATATTTACCAATCTGGTTATTTTAATTCCAAGAGGGATTTGTTGGCTGATGGCAAGGGCTTAGGTGAATTTACAGAGTGGGATTACGGTTTTGATTTTTATGCTCCACAGACATATGTGGACGAAAAAAATAGAACTATCCTAATCGCCTGGATGGGCATGCCAGATGCAGAATATGGGCATGATGTCTCCATAGAGGATGGATGGCAGCATATGTTATCAATTCCTAGAGAATTAACCTATGATAGTAAATCAGGAAAGATTCTTCAGCAGCCTATAGCAGAGATTAAGGAATTAAGAGATAAAAAAATAGATATCAGAGACATAGCAGACGTTGAGTCGTATGAATTAAATCTAGCAGGATTTGATCAAAATGATTTTACTATTCAATTTAACAAAGGCTTTGATGTCAAATATAGCAAGCTAAGAAATGACTTGGTATTTTCTTTTACTGACAAGGAACTTGGAAGTAATAGGACAACTAGAAAGTTAAAGTTAGCTGATGGGGAGAGAGTTGAAAATATGAAGATTTATGTTGATACTTGCAGCATCGAAATCTTCATTAATGACGGTATTTATACATATACTACAAAATATTTTAAGGCTAAAGATGTTAAGAATTCAATTTCTTTAGAGGGAAGTATTGATAATATAGAAGCCTATAGTCTCAAGCCTTTTAATGTAGATTTTATACAGTAGGATTCGGATGACGAATGATTGAGATGGGAAAAATATCCCATCTCTTTTCATTTACGCGAAATTTTGAGTTATAATAAGCATAGTATAAATAAAGGACGAGGGGATAAATATGAGAACTATAGATAAAAGTGTTTTTATAGCACCAGGTGCCCAGGTTATAGGAGATGTGACTATAGGGGAAAACTGCGGGATCTGGTATAATGCAGTGGTAAGAGGTGATTCTCAGAAAATCACCATAGGAAAAAATACAAATGTACAGGATCTTGCTCTTTTACATGTAGATAAGACCTTTACGCTTTCAGTTGGCGATAATGTTACTATCGGTCACAGCGCTATAGTCCATGGCTGTACAGTAGGAGATAATGTACTGATTGGTATGGGTGCTATCATTATGAATGGGGCCAAGGTTGGAAACAACTGTATAATTGGCGCGGGGGCTCTTGTTACAGAGAATATGGAAATCCCTGACGGGTCCCTGGCATTTGGAAGCCCAGCCAAAGTAATACGCCCACTTTCTGACGCTGAAAAGCAGGGGATTATTGAAAATGCTGAGCTTTATGTAAAGCATGCAAAAGAGAATAAATAATTTTATACAAAGGAGAATAAAGCTATGCCATTTATTGATTCAAAAATCACAGTACCAGTTACCTCTGAATTAAAGGAAGAAATCAAAACAGAATTAGGAAAACTTATAACTACCTTAGGGAAAAGCGAAAATTATCTTATGATAGGTATCGATGATGCCTATGATTTATGGCTGGGTGGTAAGAAGCTTGATAAAGGAGCTTATGTTTCTGTAAGTCTATATGGGAATGCGCCAGCAGAATCATATGATAAGCTTACAGGCCAGATTTGTAGTTTATTTGAGGAAAAGCTTGGCATTCCAGGTAATGCTGTATATGTTACCTATCATCCTGTAAATGATTGGGGCTGGAATGGAAGCAACTTTTAATGAATTTAGAAGAATAATTTTGCCCAGCTGGTTACTCAGCTGGGCAATTCTTATTATAAATATTCTTCACCCCATTTTTTTAACTGTAACAAAATGGGTATCATAGATTTTGCTTTTTCGGTAAGAGTATATTCTACTCGCACTGGCATTTCATCGTACTGGGTTCTTAAGACCATTCCATCGTTTTCTAATTCTTTGAGAGATTGAGCCAGCATAGTGTTAGTAATTCCGAATACCGAGCGGCGTAAATCTCCATATCTCGCAATTTCACTGTTATCAATGACACAGAGTATCATTATTTTCCATTTTCCGCCAACAATGTTAAGTACTTTCTTTAAGCCGCAGCCTTCGCCTGCTATTTCATCACATAATGGTTCTTTTTTCATAGTCAGTTTTTCCTTACTAGGTTAATAAATATTGCGTACTTGATAAGTTTTTTATACCACATATAATATTCGTATTGGCAACAAAATACAAGTAAAATCGAAAAAGGATGATTAAATGGCAAAGAAAAAAGCAAATGTAAATACTGCAAGCTGCGTAGCCTGCGGAGTATGTAGAACACAATGTCCAAGACAGGCAATATCTATTTACAAAGGATGCTTCGCTGTGGTCGATGAGAATTCTTGCGTAGGGTGCGGATTGTGTGCGCAGGCTTGCCCTGCAAATGTTATTGAAGTGAAAGAGAGGGATATGATAAATGAATAATAAGAAAAAGCATTGGTATAACTACCTGTGGATTTGGAGTATTATCTATTTCGCTTTAGGTTTCTTCAATATATTGTTTGCATGGCTTGGGTTGATTGATTTTATTCTGCCACTGATATTTGCAATAGTTGGTGGAAATAAATGGTTTTGTAATAACATGTGTGGGCGCGGTCAATTGTTTTGGGTGCTAGGACGAAATGTTGGATGTTCTAGAAAGAAACCAGCTCCAAAATGGTTATCTTCAAAATGGTTCAGATATGGATTTTTGACTTTTTTCATGACAATGTTTGGAACTATGATTTTTACAACTTACCAAGTGTTTGCAGGTGCGGGCACACTTCGCAAAGCCATAAAACTATTTTGGACTTTTAAGGTTCCATGGAAATGGGCTTATTCTGGAAGTATTTTCCCAGATTGGGTTGCTCAGTTTGGCTATGGATTTTACAGTCTGATGCTTACATCTACTTTGATTGGGCTGATTGTAATGGTAATATATAAAGAAAGAACCTGGTGTACATTTTGCCCTATGGGAACTATGACACAAGGCATATGTAAGATTAAAGAAAAAGGAGCAAAATAATGACAATAGAAGAAAGAGCTAATTTAGCTGCAAATTTAAAGGCAACAGGACAATGCAACTGCACTCAGTCTGTACTTAAGGCATTTGAGGACAAGATTAATATAGATCCTAATGAACTTTCTAAACTTTCAGCTGGATTTGCAGCCGGAATGGGATGTATGGAAAGTACATGCGGAGCGTTGATTGGCGCCGTTATGACTGCAGGAATGCTTACAGAAGGAAATGGTACACCTAGATATTCTAAGGACATCGTAAGCAAATTTAATGAAAAATGTGGAGCCACAATCTGCAAAGATTTAAAAGGTATCACAACAGGTCAGGTACTTTGTGAGTGTCCTGAGTGTGTAAGAAATGCAGTCCTTGCACTTGGAGAAACAATAAAATAAGTATTCTATGTTTTGCAAGAAATAGATTAAAAATAATATAATCTATTCAACATTTATTATTACATACTCTGATCTGACCCCTGTCTTAAATTTTAATGCCCAGTCAGATATTCCGGAGGTAACAATAAAATCCGTATCGTTTATTCGCTCATACCCATATGTGGCATCATTGGCTCCTACAAGCACTCCTACGTGACGAATAGGAATCATTTGGCCGCCGTGGGTATGGCCTGATACAACAAGGTCAGCTTTGGAGTTGCTTTCTGCTTCATAATCGTTAGGCTCGTGATCCATTACAATAATGTATTTATCATTAGGAATATCTTTTAGTAATTCATCCATAGATTTTCGTGTGTCACCATCTATGTTTTTATCTAGTCTTCCTACTAAATAAAAATTATTATCTATCAGTTCCCATTGGTCTTCTAAAATATGAACGCCGTTTTTTATAAGGCTGTTTTCTAAATCATCTGCAGTAAAATCTCTGTGATTAAAATATCCTTCATCGTGATTTCCATAGGCATAGTAAATCCCATATTTTAGATTCATTTTAGCAAGGGCCCTACAGGCTTTTTCCATATCTATTTTCTTAGTACCATCATCTACAAAATCTCCTGCAATTAAAAGGATATCAGGATTTTGGTTTTCTATAGTCTCTAGATGCTTCGCAAAACCATCTCCATCAAATGTAGTTCCGATATGAGAATCTGCAATCATAGCAATTTTTAAAGGGGCAATATTTTTGTCAGAGGAAAGATTATAGTCTTTTTCTACTACTGATACACACAGATAATAACCTGTGCCCAGATATAGAACAGATGCAAGGATAGCAAGCCATCCCTGCCAGTGTATGGATGTAGGCATAGTAATTTTCTTTTTCAGTATTCTTCCTAACAAGCCAAAAATCAAAAAGAATATGGTTGTGAATATGCTGATAGTAAGGGCATTTATCCAGCCCATTGTAAAGAAAAAGAACAGAAATATACCTAAAACCAATATAAATGAAACAAGCCTATTTTTAATAAAAGAAAATTTTGCAATTGAATTTATCAGGTAGATAGAGCCACAAACTGCACCTAAGGCTGCGCCTACAAACATTAGTAACCAAATCATAATATAACCTCATAAAACTAAAACTACATATGCCATATAATACTATCAAATTGTGTTTATTTTAGGATAGACATTTAGTATACTTATGTGGCATAGTTACCAGATTTGAGCTTTTAATTTGTAATTTTGGAGGATTTGTTATGAATGGAATAGTTATTTACAAATCAAAGTACGGAGCCACTAAACGTTACGCCCAGTGGATTGCTGAGGAAACAGATTTTGATTGTGTTAGTGTAAAGGATATAAAAACCAGCGACCTTGATAAATATGATACAGTTGTATATGGTGGTGGGATATACGCTAATGGTATTGCAGGATTATCATTCTTGGAAAAGAATATCGATATATTGATTAATAAGAATCTTTTTGTATTTTGCGATGGGGCTTCACCTTGTGAGGGCGGGGCTGTGGATTTTATTATAGATCGTAATATGAAAAATTATTTAAAGCAGCTTCCTTGCTTCTATTTCCGCGGTGCATGGGATATGCCTAATATGACTTTTATGGATCGAAATCTTTGTAAGATGCTTCAGAAATCAGTTAGTAAGAAAAATCCAGAGGATTACGAGATTTGGGAAAAGGCTTTAGTGGAGGCAGGCACTGACGTCCATGATTGGACAAATAAAGATGCTATAAAGCCACTTATTGATGCTATAAGAAGTAGCGAAAATATAGCATAGATACTTATTTTTTAGTGAAATGTGTCTGAATTGTTAAACTTTATTTTGTGTTTTGTGAACCTATTGACTACTAGATAGTGTGGTGGTAGTATAAATCTATCAACACAATATCTAGTGGTTTTTTATTTTATCTATCTAGATATTGACAGAATATTCAAAATTTATGAGCAGTATTTTTAATAAATAACCCGGAGGTTAGTATGGATCGTTATGTAGTAAAAAAGGATGGTGCACTAGAATTATTCGACGTGCAAAAAGTCGTAGAGGCTGTGGGAAAGTCTGCTACACGTGTTCTTGTTAAATTTACTCCTGAGCAGGAGAAATTTATATGTCAATTTGTTGAGGAAAGAGTGGAGGAGCTTGGCCTTGAAAAAATTGAGATTGCACAAATGCATAACATTGTTGAGGGTGCTTTGGAGCGAGTTAATCCAATGGTTGCAAAGAGTTACCGTGATTATCGCAATTATAAGCAGGACTTCGTTCAGATGCTTGATGATGTTTACAAGAAGTCTCAGAATATCATGTACATCGGTGACAAGGAAAATTCAAATACTGATTCGGCCCTTGTTTCTACCAAGCGTTCATTAATTTTCAATGAGCTTAATAGAGAGCTTTACAAGAAATTTTTCCTTACAACTGAAGAGGTACAGGCTATTCGTGATGGTTACATCTACATCCACGATATGAATGCCAGAAGAGACACTATGAACTGTTGTCTTTTCGATGTTAAGGCTGTTCTTGAGGGTGGCTTCGAGATGGGAAACATTTTCTACAACGAGCCAAAGAGCCTTGATGTTGCATTCGACGTTATAGGAGACATTGTTCTTTCTGCTGCCAGCCAGCAGTATGGTGGATTTACTATCCCTCAGGCAGATCAGATTTTAGAGAAATATGCCCAGATTTCTTATGACAAATATCTTAATAAATACATTGATTTAGGAATCGACAAAGCTAAGGCTGAGGAAGTTGCTATGGCCGAGGTTCAGCGTGATATGGAGCAGGGCTTCCAGGGCTGGGAGTACAAATTTAATACTGTAGCTTCATCACGTGGAGATTATCCTTTTATTACAGTTACAATCGGTCTTGGTACATCCGTATTTGCGAAGATGGCATCAAAGGCTTGTCTTAAGGTTCGTTCTATTGGTCAGGGAAAGCCAGGCTTTAAAAAGCCAGTTCTTTTCCCTAAGGTAGTATTCCTTTATGATGAAAATCTTCACGGCCCAGGCGGTGCGCTTGAGGATGTTTTCGAGGCAGGTATTGATTGCTCTAGAAAGACTATGTATCCAGATTGGCTTTCTCTTACAGGTGAGGGTTATATTGCCAGCATGTACAAAAAATATGGCAAGGTCATTTCTCCAATGGGATGTCGTGCATTTCTTTCACCTTGGTATGAAAGAGGCGGTATGAAGCCAGCTGATGAAAATGATGAGCCAGTATTCATTGGACGTTTCAATATTGGTGCAGTTTCCCTTCACCTTCCAATGATTTTAGCTAAAGCTCGTCAGGAATCTAAGGATTTCTACGAAGTACTTGATTATTATCTTGAGATGATTAGAAAGCTTCACATTCGTACTTATGCTTATCTTGGAGAGATGCGTGCATCCACAAATCCACTTGCATACTGCGAAGGTGGTTTCTATGGAGGACATCTTGGTTTCCACGATAAGATTAAGCCGCTTTTAAAGGCTGCTACAGCATCATTTGGTATTACAGCTTTCAATGAGCTTCAGGAGCTTTACAATGGTAAATCTCTTGTAGAGGATGGAGAGTTTGCTTTAGAGGTACTTAAACACATTAATGAAAAGGTTAATCAGTTTAAGGAGGAGGATGGAAATCTTTATGCTATCTACGGTACTCCTGCTGAGAATCTTTGCGGATTACAGGTAAAGCAGTTTAGAAATAAATATGGAATTGTAGAAAATGTTTCAGATAGAGAATATGTTTCTAATTCATTCCATTGTCATGTTACAGAAGACATTACACCAATTGAAAAGCAGGACAAGGAAGGTCGCTTCTGGGAGCTTTCAAATGGTGGAAAGATTCAATATGTTCGTTATCCAATCAACTACAACAGAGAGGCTGTAAAGACTCTTGTTCGTAGAGCTATGGATAAGGGCTTTTACGAGGGAGTTAACCTTTCACTTTCATATTGCGACGATTGCGGTCACGAGGAGCTTGAGATGGATGTTTGTCCGGTTTGCGGAAGCAAGAACCTTACAAAGATTGACCGTATGAACGGATATCTTTCATATTCTCGTGTGAAGGGCGACACTAGATTGAACGAGGCAAAAATGGCGGAAATCGCAGATAGGAAGAGTATGTAATGAATTATCATAATATAACTAAAGATGATATGCTTAATGGCGATGGTCTTAGAGCTGTGCTTTGGGTTTCAGGCTGTGACCATCACTGTAAGGATTGTCAGAATCCTATTACATGGGACCCAGATGGTGGTTTGAAATTTGATCAGGCTGCCAAGGATGAATTATTTGAAATACTGTCCAGAGACTATATTTCCGGAATTACATTCAGCGGAGGAGACCCATTGTTTCCAGGAAATCGTAAGGAAGTGACGGAGCTTGCCCGGGAAATTAGGGAGAGGTTTCCCGGCAAGACCGTCTGGCTCTACACAGGATTTACTTACGAGGAAATAAAATCTCTGGAAATTATGGAATATGTGGATGTTCTGGTTGACGGAGAATTTGAAATTGATAAGATAGATTTACAGGCAAAGTGGAGAGGCAGCATCAATCAGCGGGTTATAGATGTGCCTCAGACTAGAAAGCTAGGGCAAATTGTTTTGCATGTAGATTAAACTAAGGGAGATTTATTTTTTTATGAATATTAATATTAAAAAGCTTACTGACTCTGCAAAGCTTCCAGAAAGAGGCTCTGAGTACGCTGCAGGCTACGATTTATTCGCGGATGTTGCAGAGGAGGTAAAGATTGCACCACACGAGACTAAGATGATTGGCACAGGTGTTGCTATGGAGATTCCTACAGGATATTTCGGCGGCATCTTCGCACGTAGTGGTCTCTCAGCTAAGGAAGGTCTTAGACCAGCAAATTGTGTTGGTGTAGTTGATTCGGATTACAGGGGAGAAGTTAAGGTGGCTCTTCACAATGATGGAGAGGTAGAAAGAGTAATTACTCCAGCAGAGAAGATTGCTCAGCTAGTAGTAGTTCCTTTCCTTTCAGTAGAATTTTCAGAGGTTTCTGAGCTTAGCGATACAGACCGCGGCGAGGGCGGTTTTGGTTCTACCGGAAAACACTAAATGGATATTAATTGGCGCCTGGAAATCCAGACGCCTTTTCGTCTGTTTTACTAATATTTTGAAAGAGAGTATTTTTTATGGCAAAAAAGGTTACCTATGATGAAAGCAGTATTGCTGTTTTAGAGGGACTTGAGGCGGTTAGAAAGCGCCCTGGAATGTATATTGGTTCCACATCACGAAAGGGTCTCAATCATCTTATTTACGAAATCGTAGACAACTCTGTTGATGAGCACCTTGCAGGCGAGTGTGATACCATTTACGTTACCCTTGAAAAGGATGGCAGCTGTACAGTGGAGGATAATGGACGAGGCATTCCAGTTGGTATGCATGCAAAGGGAGTTCCTGCAGCACGTCTTGTCTTTTCTACACTACACGCAGGTGGAAAGTTTGATGATAGCGTTTACAAAACATCAGGTGGTTTGCACGGTGTAGGTTCGTCTGTTGTAAATGCGCTGTCTGAATATATGGTTGTAGATATTTCTCGTGAGGGATTTGTTCACCATGATAGATACGAGAGAGGTGTTCCTACAGAAAAGCTTGTAGATGGCCTTCTTCCAAAAATTTCAAAGACAAATAAGCACGGTACAAAAATCAATTTCCTTCCAGATGCAGAAATCTTTGAGAAGACATATTTCAAGGAAGATGAGGTAAAATCTCGTCTTCATGAGACTGCTTATCTTAATCCAGGACTCACTATCAACTATGCAGATTTACGAGGTGAGACTCCAGAGTATATTACATACCACGAGCCAGAAGGAATAAAGGGATTTGTTAAGGAAATCAATAAGACTGCTGAGACTCTTCACGATGTTGTTTACTTTAGTGGTAAATGCGATGATGTTGAGCTTGAGGTTGCCTTCCAGTACTGCAACGAATTTAAGGAAAACATCCTTGGCTTCTGTAACAACATATACAATTCCGAAGGCGGTACACACATCACTGGTTTCAAAACAGTACTTACTACAGTTATTAATAATTATGCCCGTGAGCTTGGCATCTTAAAGGATAAAGACGCCAACTTTACCGGTGCGGATGTACGAAACGGTATCACAGCAATCGTTTCTATCAAGCACCCAGATCCTCGTTTTGAGGGACAAACCAAAACAAAGCTGGATAATCCTGATGCATCAAAGGCTACTCAAAAGGTTTGCCAGGATGAATTTGTTTTATTCTTCGATAGAAATCTTGAAACATTAAAGGCTATTATTTCCTGCGCCGAAAAGAGCGCTAAGATTCGTAAATCCGAAGAGAAGGCTAAGACAAATCTTCTTACAAAGCAAAAATTCTCTTTTGATCAGAACGGAAAGCTGGCAAACTGCGAATCACGTGATGCTGAAAAATGCGAAATCTTTATCGTAGAGGGAGATTCCGCTGGTGGTTCTGCAAAGAAGGCTAGAAATCGTATGTATCAGGCTATTATGCCTATTCGTGGTAAGATTCTTAATGTTGAAAAGGCTTCAATGGACAAG
>JAEEGF011740390.1_pt1 | contig 33322 bp, 32 predicted proteins | sample 9134171 | NCBI WGS metagenome assembly JAEEGF01 (sample SAMN16246542, study PRJNA631951) | gut metagenome | biome: gut microbiome; feature: rumen; material: AP-attached | host: Bos | place: Iran: Karaj | collected 2018-10
TGTTAAAGCACTGAAAATAAACGCTTTAACATGTTTGACTATTTCCAAGAATTTCGTAAATTTGCAGCAGTTTTCGGGCGAAAAGGTCACCTGAAGGTCACCCAAAACGACAACCGACTATAGTCTGTAAGCCCGATAAAATAAGGACTTTTAAAGGAGTAACGTTATGAAATTAGAGAAAAATAAGGCAAAAGAAAGCCAAAATTCTGCTTTAAACAGCTCGTCTAAGGGCAGTAGAGGCGAGAAATGTTTGGCGAAATTTACGTCCTCGAACGGAAGTGTTTTTGGTTCATTGATTCTCGATATACGCAAGGCTGGTGATTATAGTCAGCCCTTACCTGTCGCTGTTAGGATTGCCTATGAGGGCAAGAAGGCTTTTCTCAGACTTGGCGAGAAATACACAATGGAAGAGTGGATTCAACTCTGCGATTATGAGAAAACAGGGCGCAGAATACAACTGGCAGAACGGAATGAATTGAAAGCGTTGATGGAGAAAATAAAAGACTTGACCAACCAGCTTATCAGCGAAGGTACCTTCTCTATCAAGCGGCTTCAAGACCGTTATCAAGGGAAGAAGGATGACACGACAAGTATTTACCGGATTTGGGACGAATATCTTCAGGAGAAAACTGACAGTGGTAAAGCTGGTACGGCAAGAGTGGGTAGAGACGTGAGAAACAGGTTTGTCAAAGACAATGGCGAGAATGTTGAATTTAGCGACATAGACAGTTCGTTCATACAAAATTGGACAGCGGTGATGAAGAAAGATGGGCTGAGCGTTACCTACATCGGTATCGTGCTGCGCACGTTCCGTACCATCGTCAATATCGCCATCAGCAGGAATCTGATTAATGGCAGCACTAAGGACATGTTCAAGGATTCAGGGTATAACAAGAAAACGAGTCGCAAGCACGAATTCCTTGACGTGACTACGATGAGCCAGCTCTATGACTTCTGGGAGAAATACGAGGCAAAGGATGAAAATGGCAGGGAACTATACCCTCCTAAGGCAAAACAGGCTCTTTTTCGTGATCTTGGTCTATTTCTCTTCATGTACCTCAGTGACGGGCAGAATCTGGCTGACACGCTGCGTCTGGAATATGACAGATGGTACTTTGCCACCCATGGTAAGCAGTTGCGATTCCTCCGGCATAAGACGAGGGAACGTAATGAGGATGCCAGCGAGGTCATCTTCCCCATTACACCTGAAATCAAGAAGATACTTGACAAGTATGCCAACGAACCCAAACAGGGACAACGAGTATTCCCCATTATGAGCCAAGGCATCACACCCGATAAGGAAATATGGGTCATTCAGCGGTACAACAAATACATTCGCAAGCATATGGAGATTGTTGCCAAACTGCTTGGATTGGAACAGTTTCCCACACCTACCTGGGCACGTCATAGCTTTGCCACGAACCTGAACAATTCGGGTCGCGTACCTTATAAGTATATAAGCGATAGCATGGGACATAGCAGTAGTGGTGACATCACATCAAACTATATCGGAACCTATCCGCTGGAGAAGATGCTGGAATACAATGCCTACCTACTGAAGGAAAGTAAACCTGCTGACAATAAAGCCGAACTTCTTGAATTACTGCGGAGCATGAGTGCGAAAGAACGAAAGGCATTGATGAAAGAAGCAGAGAAGTAAGTGTTAATTTCGGCTATTTTTTGAGTATAGCCGTCTATAATATGACAATAAATGTTTAATTTTGCAATCACAAGGCTGAATAGAGCCTATTATATAATAAGGTATGACAGAAAAAGAGCTGAAGAATAAGATACGCCGTGGCGAGACGAGCCGAGTGCAGTTTAAGCAACAGTTCACTACACAGAAGGAGATTGCTGCAGAAATGGTAGCCTTTGCCAACTGTGAAGGTGGAGACCTGCTGTTTGGAGTGAAAGACAAGACTGGCGAGATTCTTGGCCTCGACTACGATGCCATCCAACAGACAAGCCGTGAACTGGGCAATACTGCCAATGAACAGGTACGCCCAACCATCTATATCCAGACAGACGTTGTGGACGTAGATGGAAAAATGATTCTGGTGGCAACCGTGCAAAGAGGACATAACAAACCCTACAAAGACCTGGCTGGTCATATCTGGGTGAAGCAAGGTGCCGACAAACGCCGGGTGACTGAGAACAGCGAACTATTAAGCCTCTTTCAAGACTCAGGTGAATATCATGCTGATGAAGCCAGTGTGAAAGATACGTCAGTAAGAGACATAGACACGTTGGCCCTTGACCGCTTCTTTCAGAATGTCTATGGCAAACCCATGACAGAATTTGATGTGCCACAAGATCAGTTGTTGCACAATCTTCATATTACGGATTCGGAAGGAAGGCTTACCACAGCAGGATTGTTGTTCTTTGGTCAACGCCCGCAACAGTTCAAGCCTATGTTTGTTATCAAGGCCGTTTGGTTTTATGGCAACAGCATCGCAGGAACTGAATACCGTGACAGCCGTGACATAGAAGGTACTATTCCTGAAATGTTCGAACAAGCTATGATGTGGCTGAAATCGTGCCTTCGCCGAACACAGAACGGACAGTCGTTTAACTCTATCGGACAGTTGGAGATTCCTGAGACCGTACTGGAAGAACTGCTCCAGAATGCTCTTGTACATATCGACCTGCTGAAAACGGCCGCTATCCGGCTGATGGTCTTCGATGACAGAGTGGAAATAGTGAATCCAGGCTGCGTGATGGGTGGCCATACGATAGACGAGGTGAAACTGGGCAACTCGTATGCCCGCAACCCTTTGATGGCCAACTTCTGCGCCAAGACGATGCCTTATCGTGGTTTAGGCTCAGGCATCCCTCGCGTATTGGCTGAAGACAGCCATGTAGAGTTTATTGACAGCAAGGAGGGGAACCAGTTTACTGTTCGTGTGAACCGTCCACTTGCTGCCTTAGAGGCAGGGAGTAGCACAGAAAAGGCAGGGAGTAGCACAGAAAAGGCAGGGATTAACGATAAAAAGGCAGTAAGTAATGATGAAAAGGCAGTAAGTAATAACGAAAAGGCAGTAAGTAAGAAAGAGAAGAATGAGCAAAAGCTCCTTGCTTTCTGCAAAGAGCCAAAGACTTTATCTGAAATTTGCAAGCACCTTGGTATGACCGACAGATATAAAGTCAAGAAAAGGTATATTGATCCACTTCTAAACAAGTCTCTTCGAATGACAGAGCCGGAATCGCCGAAAAGCCCTACTCAGAAGTATGTAGCTATATAACAGAAAAGGAGCAAGCGATATGGAAGCATATGATTTTCTCCATGAGTGGGTGAAACCTATCATCAAGGGCGACTATCAGGACTTCAGCTCAAAGAAAGTCGAGGGTTATTCTCTCTTTGTCTCTGAGTATAAGAAACCGCATGTACAAGCGATGGTCAGGGCAGATATTCTGGAACTACTGCAAAACATAGAATGCAAATACAGAGAACTATCAGGAGTAGAGCCCGATTTGTTCAAGTCTCAAATAAGCCGTTGGTACGTGAACGGATTTACTAATACTTACAATGGCTGTCGAAGAAATGACTTGAAACATCCTCTTGAACATCAGGATTACATGACCTTGGCAAGCAAGTTTAAGTCAGTAGAGGATTTGAATAGTGGTGCCTGGAACAAGGACAAGTTCCGCCAATACACCATAAACCTCGGTCGTCACGAGGGCATTCTGTTCTATATCGCAGAAAGAGAGACTTCACATTCTACAAGTGATAGCCCGAAAGAAAAGGCTAAGGCTCCAATAGACGTAGAGAACAACATTCCAGAAGAAAAAGCAGATCCAAACCCAGCACCAACCGTTGATTTCTCAACAATGTCCAGTTATGAATCAATAAAGGATGATGGCCCAGATTTACAGCGATTATATAGTTTCCTCCGTGGAAGAAAGGTCGTTACCAATGCCGATGAAGATCTATTTAAAAAATATGTCACCCATGCTTTTTTCTCTCCATTATATCTCGAAGGAAGTAGACTTAATATCCTTTATGTCATTAGGAGATTGAAAACCTTTTATACAAAAGACTGGTTAACTGCTGTATGTGATAACTTAAACATCGATCCTGAACGCATTACTAAACGGCAACCGTCTAAAGATTTCATAAATGAATTTCCATCCCTGACCTTCAAAAAGTAGAAATCCACACTCCGCACCACACTTTTTCCACACCTCAAAAGGGTGTGGATTTTTCGTATTATGCTGATATTCAACTTGTTTGTTCTAATTTCCAAATCCACATTCTCCATCGTTTCAATATCAGGAAAAACACCGAAATTTGCAAAAAATTTCACGAAATAATAATTAATGATTGAAACATGGACAACATTGTCGTACTAAACGAACAGCAGTTCGAAGACATCATCTATCGGACTGTCAGCCGGTGCCTCGCAGAGAAGAACATCGGCAACCTTATGGATAGCCCTGTTGAGGAGGGCTACTATGATCGCAGCGAAGTCTGCGGTGAGTTACACATTTCTTATCCCACTCTTTGGCGTATTGAGAAGTCTGGTCTTCTACGCAGTCAGAAGGTGGGACGTAAGAATCTCTATTCTAAGCAAGAGGTCAATGACCTGATTAAGTCTGGTAAGCTGTCTGAATATAAACCAATCAAGAAATGACATACATAGATTATCTTAATCAGTTTTGGAAAGCTCAAGAGGAATACATGCTTCCTGCAACAGCAATAGCACTCTATGCTTACTTGCTCAAAGAATGCAACAGGCGGAGTTGGAAGATGCCGTTCACTTGTTCTACGGTTGTAATCTGCGACAACCTGCATGTATGCAAAACGGCATTGACTACAGCCAGGAAAAAGTTGGCTGATGCCGGACTCATCAAGTTCACCAATGGCCGTGGACGCCGTGTACCGCCCAAATACACCCTATTGGAGTGGTCGGATAAGTTGACGGTTAAGCGGACGGAAGACTTGACGCATTATAATACTAAAGATATAGACAGCAGACAGACCCAAAGAGAGAAGGTCATCCCGACGGTTGCTGATGTCGAGTCTTATATGGCAACATGTGTGATACCCGCTGGATACGTGATGAAGGCAGGACTTCCTCAGCGTTTCCATGATTACTACGAATCAAAGGACTGGATGGTGGGCAATAGCCCTATGGTTGACTGGAAGGCTACAGCCCGTAAATGGACAAAGGATACACAGAACCTCATAAAGAAGAGCAATGGAACAGATAGATGTAACAAAGAATGTGGACGCAATGATAACAGGTCTGAGGCAAGAAATTTTGTCGAAGAGCTCGAACAGCGTACCATTAGAACAGCTAACGGAGAGTGAAATGGTATTCTTGCAGAGATACCCAACCTTGGACAAGTTCTATAAAGCCTTTGGCCCAGATTCTTGGAGATATGCACTGGAGCATGTTGATAAGGCGGTGAATACCGTTGTTCCTTCATTAAACCGACTCAATCTGATCTACAATACCAAGGATGCAGATGTGGCACTCTTTGTAAAGCATTTCTTGGGGTACTACCTGATGGTTGAAAGGAGTGGTAAAGAACTTGGCAAGGATGTCTGCACAAATGTAGCTGCAATATTCCTCGGTCGCAACGGTGCTGAGTGTACACCAGTCAAACTGCTCTGTTACTTCGCTAACTATCCTGAATTCAAGGACACCTTCCGAGAGTTCGACCCTGAAGACATCATTATCCAGTATAACAAGAAGTTCAAGGATTGGTGGGGCAGTCAGGTGGCTAAGTATGGCTACACCACAGAGAAGACTCAGACTGATGACAAGCAACCATGCGGTCTTGCTGCTCTTAAACTCCATGTACGTGAATGGATAGAGCAAGGTGAAGATCCTCGGCAGCATCTCCTTTACAAGGCTTTCCACACCATCACAGACGAGATGATAACTGAGGCGGAAAGGGAAATTGCCTTAGGTGTGTTCTGATGGTGAGAGTAATAGTTGAAATATGTAATGGTAAATAAATGTATAACCCTTAATTTGTTTTGTTATGAAGACAATTGATCGTATTCCGTTTTTATCGAACGTGCTCATCGTGGCATGTACACGAATGAACAACAGTGAAGTAGGTAAACTGGTGAAGGCTGTCGTAGCGTATGCTACCGATGGGACACGCCCTGCGATGGATGACCTTCGCTTGGAGACGTACTTTGACCTGATTGCTCAGGATCTTGATTCTCTGCGAACGGCAGCTGAGGTAAAGAGCCGTAAATGCAGTGAGAGTGCAAAGTGCAGAACTGCTAAAACCACTGCCAGACCTGCTAATGTATCGAAGAGAGCTATCGACAATCCTCCTGCTTCTACAGCGAACGATAGTGAGGAGAAGAGTGAAACCGATTTCAATGCTAATGACCCCACCTCGTCTTTTGAGCGAATAAAACAAATCTACGGCAAGACTGGAAATAACGAGTCGCAAGCATTCGATACTTGGAAGCTTTTGACGGCAGATGAACGAACAACAGCGTTCGCTAATGTACAGCGACTGCAAGGTGACCTCGCATCTCGCTCTTACCTGTTCGTCTATCTGCGCGACAAGGAATGGAACAAGACGGGCGTGCCGCAGGGTGGACTACAACAATAGTCCACAACATATTAGGGGTAATAATGTCAATTCTGCCATTTTACCCCAATATGCCAAAGGCTGTCTGCCCTTGGAACCCGACCAGGAGTGACCCTCTCCTGGACCTCCGCTCAGGGACTGCCGCCCCCAAGACCCCCCACATGATCAACGAAAAGTATATGGCTATGCAAATATGTGAGAAACAATACCAGTCGCTCAATATCTCCGCTTCCCCATCCTTTGTTTCAGCACAAGGCAGGGAAAATGAGCGACGTGGATGGACTGAGGAAACTTACGATGCCAAGAATAAAGAGCCAGGAAACCGTTACGACTGGTCGAGGAAGCATCTCAACTTTGAGATTAAGAGAGGTAGGAAGATTGGCAAGATAAATGGGGAAACTGTCTTTGCCCGACCTACCATCATCCCTCTTGGTACGCAGGAAAAGTCATTGAAGGAAAGATACGACGAACGACTGAAAGAACTGAAATTCAAGCCTTGGTCTCTCGATGCTCCCAATCAGCCAAACACCTGTATTGACTTCGTTCTCAACGGTGACCATGACCGCATGACGGAGATAGCCTTTGGCAAACCGATGGATTTCGATTGGCGCGAGGACAATAGTTCTGTCACTTTGGCTGATGACCCAGACCATCCGGGACGTAAACAGATTGAGACCTTGGCATTGGATTATTATGACTTCCTATGCAGGAAGTTCGGTGAGGAGAACGTTCTCGGACTTGAGTGTCATTTGGACGAAACTACCCCACATTTCCATGCTTTGGTGGTTCCTGTTGCGGAGCGGATGCCTAAGGGCAGGACGGGTGGCTATGAGCTTGCATCAGGTGTGAAGTCTGACGGCAAACAACGTCCAGAGCATATCAACACCCGACAATTCCAACGGTTGAGTGAAGACGAGCAGCGTTTCTATAAGCCTGCCGTGAAGAAAAAGGTTCCAACGGTCAGTTATTCCTATTACTTCGGAGAAACCAAGTATCAGGCAAAGAGGTCGTACAAGCAATGGCACACCATGCTCCATGAAGAAGTCAACTGCAAATGGGGATTGGCAAGAGGCGAGGATACATCGCTGATGACACCAGAGGAACGCAAAGAGCATCGCAAGAAGAGTAAGCGGAAACTGGAACGAGAGAGGTTGGAGGCTCTGAAAAAGGCTGAGGAGGCAGAACAGAAAGCAGAAGCAGCAAATGAGAAGTATGCTGTAATTCAGGAGAAACTTCAGCAGGCAGGACGGACACAATCTTTGGTTGAAAATGACATCCGGGAAGGGCGTGAACAAGTGGCTAAGATGGCGACACAGGTGGAAACAGCCCGTAAAGATCTGAATGATGCCAAACAGGAGAAGGACAAAGTCCAAAAGGAGAAAACTGCGCTGGAAGAAAGAGTTGAAGAACTGGTCAATGCCGTTGGCGACCCCAAGGAGGTGGCCAATATGGTGAGTTTCGACAAGATGGTGTTCGCTTATAACCCTGAGGCAAATTGTGTCATTATCGATAATCTGAAGACAAATGGCAAGTTGCATGTCACCATCATGGATGTCCTCACCGCCACTTTTGAAGAGATAGATAAGATCAAGGCTCGAAAGATAGGCTTCTTCGATGACCCTAAAGAAGTCAGGAAGAAGCGTGATGCAGACATCAAGTCTGTGATGACCGACATGCAGACTATTCTTCGTAGTTTTGCCTCCGTTCACAAAGACGAGTTGACTCGCAGGAGCCGAGCTATTGTCAAGCAGGAGTTGCGTCAGAATGCCATAGCCATCAAGAAGATTCACCAATACGACGAGATGACAAAACGAGGCATCACTATTGATTCCTACGAGAGAGCAAAGGCGAAAGCCGATAACTACGATAACATGTCCAGCGTCTTGGAGTCCGTCTGGCCTGGTCTTTGGAATGCCGTTCAGGTCATCATCAATCCCAGACTCGATAGATACGTCATGAATGACAGGGAGAAAGAAACTGTGAGGAAGGCACTCGGCGACAACCCCAAGGATCGTTTGGCCAATGCAGGATGGATGTTGGCGGCTGTTGATACTATTCGCAACATTGCAGTTGGAACCAAATCTGAGGTCTATCAGATAGGAGCCGAGTCTGCTGTACGTTTCCTTGTGGATACAGGCTTGAACCTGGCAGAAGGGATAGTAGAGAATGTGGCAGAGGTAGCCGCCACCACAGCCAGCCTGTTCTTTGGCTATGTTGATGCCGCTACTACTATCTCCCAATCCTGCGGTGGTGGAGGATGCAACAATGACCTCCCTCGTCGGAAAGATAAAGAAGACGACTTAGCCTTTGCCCGCCGTTGTCATCAGGCAGCAAAAGTAATGATTCTAGGCAGTCATAAACGGGGGCTTCATTTATGACCCGAAATTGAGAAAGCCCATTTTATCTAAAAAACACTATTTTACTATTTTTTACATTCTAAATAATAGTTTTTTTTAATTTGTTGCAGATTTTAGAATAAATTGCCTATCTTTGCAGATAGTTCCACACCGAAGTAGAATCCTTAAAGACGATTCGAATGGGTGGGGCATATAAAAAGAAAGGCGTTAATGTACGCTTTGGCTTTGACGTTCTAAGAATCTCGCAAGTTCGAACGACTAGTCAAAAACAAAGCAACTGTGACGTCCCTGGGATGATTATATCACCCTCTAAACGATTTGTAATCGTAAAGAGGTATATATATCATTCGGTGTGGGGCTCTTCAAGTTGCTCGTTTCGATTAGTCGGGCAAAGCGAGAGCCTTTAGAACGTGAAGCGAGCGACAGACTGGCTCCACGCTTTCTTTATTTATGCAAGATGAAGGTTTAACCAACCGTTAAGGTAGCCGACGGTTATTATTTCTGCTGGCTAATGAAATATATTCTAGTCACAGGCGGGTCAAGAGGTATTGGACGATCTATTTGCATTAGATTGGCCAAAATGGGTATGCCTATCCTCATTAATTACAATTCGAATGCAAAAGCGGCCCAAGAAACAAAGACTTTAGTAGAGCAAGAAGGGGCAATTGCAGAGTTGATGCCTTTCGATGTTTCAGACAAGAATAGAGTAGATGAAGCAATTGATTCTTGGGAGCGGAATCATCCAGATGATTATATTTCGATTTTAGTAAACAATGCTGGAATTAGACGCGATGGACTGATGTTTATGATGTCGGACGAAGACTGGCACCAAGTCATAAATACAACTCTTGATGGATTCTTTTATATTACAAGACGGTTGTTGAAGCATATGATGCCACGCAAGCGTGAAGGAAGAATAATTAATGTCACATCTCTTTCTGGTGTCAAAGGCCTTCCTGGTCAGGTGAATTACAGTGCCGCTAAGGCAGCTCTTATTGGGGCAACAAAGGCTCTGGCCCAAGAAGTTGCGTCTCGAAATATTACAGTTAACGCAATTGCCCCTGGGTTTATAGAGACTGATATGACCAAGGAACTGCCAGAAGAAGAATTAAAAAAACTAATCCCCGTTGGAAGATTTGGCAAACCAGATGAAGTCGCGGCTTTAGTTGCTTTTCTCGTGTCAGATGACGCTTCTTATATTACAGGAGAAACTATCAATGTTAATGGTGGATTGTATACTTAATCAACTGATTTTAGAATGAAAAAATATTTGTTAATCGTGTTTTGTTTGGTTTGCGCCTTTTCATCTGCGCAAACAAGTAATCTGAAAGTCACTCTGAAAAATGGGCCTATCGTTATTGGTAACACCCAGAAACTGCTTATGTGAGAATAGCAATTAGTGCGGATGATATTAATTAATTTGGTTTTGCTTGGAATATATGGCAAGAAGAGTTGTAATCACAGGCATGGGAATTTGGTCATGCCTTGGAACAGATATTGAAACAGTAAAAGAATCTTTGTATTATGGCAAATCTGGTATTGGTATTCAACAAGAAAGGCTTGAATATGGATATCGTTCAGGATTGACTGGTATAGTCGAGTCCCCCGTTATTACAAAGCAAATGCTTGACAGACACACTCGTGCTGGCATGTCAGAAGAAGCGCAATATGCTTATATGGCAAGTCGCCAGGCATTTGAACAGGCAGGAATTGACAATCAATATCTACTTGATAATGAAGTTGGTTGCATCTTTGGTAATGATTCATCAGCCAAACCTGTGATAGAATCTTCAAAGATAATGGACGAAAAACATGACTCCGCAATGTTAGGTTATGGTCTCATATTCCAATCGATGAATTCAACGGTGAATATGAATCTCAGTACCATTTTCCATTTGCGTGGTGTTAACTTCACCATCAGTGCGGCCTGCGCTAGTGGAAGCCACTCTATAGGATTGGGGTATATACTTATAAAGCAGGGTCTCCAAGAAATGGTTCTTTGTGGTGGCGCTCAAGAAACCAACTATTATTCTATGGCCTCATTTGATGCTCTTGGCGCATTCTCCGTAAAAATGGATGAGCCAACAAAAGCCAGTCGCCCCTTTGATAGGGATAGAGACGGTTTAGTTCCAAGTGGTGGAGCAGCTGCCTTGGTGTTGGAAGATTATGACCATGCCGTAAGGCGTGGTGCTACTATTTTAGCAGAAGTAATTGGTTATGGTTTCTCAAGTAATGGCGGAGGTATTTCAGAACCGAGTGACGATGGTAGCGTCACTGCTATGTCACGAGCCATGAAGGATGCGGAAGTCCAGTTAGATGATATTGACTATATTAATGCACATGCCACTTCAACCCATCAAGGTGATATATATGAGGCGATTGCTCTTGACCGACTTTTTCATGGGCAGCGTGCTCTGATTAGCAGTACCAAGTCGATGACTGGTCATGAATGTTGGATGGCAGGAGCCAGTGAGGTTGTTTACAGTATTATTATGATGAAAAATAATTTTGTGGCTCCCAATATTAATTTTGAAAATCCTGATGAGTATTCAGAAAAGATTAATCTAACGGCAAAAACTGTAGATATGGAAGTGAATACGGTGCTGAGTAATTCCTTTGGATTTGGAGGAACCAATAGTGCTTTAGTCATAAAAAATATACTATAATAATTAAGAAGAAATGCTTAAATAATATCTAAAAATTTTTCAAAGATCAAGTAAGAATGAGAAAGTTTTTTTTATTTATTGCCTTTATAGTATCAGTTGTAAATGCAAGTGGGGCAAAATTAGTAGAAGGGTCCCTTGATTGCATTAAGGGAGAAAAGAATATAGCAGTTTCACTAGACTGCTCTAAGCTTGTATACAAGAAGAACAGACCTTTCCAAGAGTTTTTGGATAAAGCTTCAAGAATGGAGAATTGGGAAGAAGAATCCCTTAAGTATTTCTTTAAAAAGTTTAACGAAGAAACTTTTAAGTCTCATTTTTCTGCCGTTCCTGTTACATCTAGGAACAAAGGGAAGTATGAAATGGTTATCACTCCTCTCAAGATAAATGGAGGAGGTGACATTAAAGCTCATGCGTATATTTTCAACAAAGAAACAAATGAAAAAGTGGCAACTATAGAGTTCAAAACTGATGGAGACGACAACGATGAAATAACATTACGTGATCCCATGAAAGAAGCAGGAGAAGATCTTGGTTCTTTATTTAAGAAACTACTTAAATAGGCTATGAATCTATCAACTGATTTAATAAAACGATATACTACCGAAAGATTATCTGCTCGTGAGGCACAGCGGTTAGCAGAGTTTATTGCGTGGGGACCTGTCGTTTTCCAAGCCTCCCGTTTGATGCTTAAATTTGGTATACTCGACCTGATTCGCGATTCGAAAGATGGGCTTACCAGAGAAGAGATAGTTTCGCAGACTGGCCTGTCGGATTATGCCGTGAAATGCCTTTTGGAAGCCTCGCTGAGCATTGGACTTGTATTAGTAGATGTTGCCAATGATAAATTTACCATTTCAAAAACGGGATGGTTCTTGATCAATGATCCTGCTACAAGGGTTAATATGGACTTCAATCACGATGTAAACTATGAAGGATGGTTTCATCTGGAAGAATCTCTGCGTAATGGAAAGCCAGAAGGATTAAAACACTTCGGAGATTGGCCTACGGTGTATGAAGGGCTGTCAAGCTTACCGCCACAAGTACAAAAGAGCTGGTTTGGATTTGATCATTTTTATAGTGACAGCTCCTTTCCAGAGGCTCTTAAGATTATTTTTGACGAACACCATGTTAAGTCGCTGTATGATGTCGGTGGTAATACAGGGAAATGGGCTTTGCAGTGTGTCGGTTATCAAAAGGATGCAGAAGTGACAATTTTGGATTTGCCTCAGCAGATAGCTATGATGCAGGACAATATTCAAGGCAAGGATGGTGCTGACCGCATTAGTGGCTACGGTATCAACTTGTTGGATGAAAGGGTTGCCTTTCCGCATCGTGAAGGTGGTTTGGACGCAATATGGATGAGCCAGTTCTTAGACTGTTTTAGCATGGAACAAATTACAAGTATTTTGAGGCGTGCCAAACAAGTAATGACAGCGCAAACCCGTATATATATTATGGAGACGCTTTGGGACAGACAGCGATTCGAACCAGCAGCATTTTGTCTGACAATGACCAGTCTGTATTTTACGGCTATTGCAAATGGCAATTCTAAGATGTATAATACAGAGGATATGGAACAGTGCATCAATGATGCTGGTCTTGAAATAGAGCAGATACATGATCATCTGGGACAAGGGCACTCTATATTGGTTTGTAAATTAAAGAATAATAAAAAATAATCAGAGAAAAATGACAAGAACAGAAATTGAAGAAAAAGTAAGAAAATTCCTGATTGAAGACCTCGAAATAGACGAGGAAAAAATCAGTGACAATGCTAAATTGAAGGATGATATGGGCATTGACAGCCTTGACTTCGTAGATATCGTAGTTATTGTGGAAAAGAATTTCGGCTTTAAGATTAAGCCTGAAGAGATGACGGGTGTAACTACTCTAAAAGAGTTTAATGATTATATTGAAAGCAAGGTAAGTTAGGCTGACAATGGGAAAGCAGGAGTGGGATGGTACGACGTACGGCAATGGCTTGATGCATAGATGGCTGATTGCTATATTGAGAAGAATAGATATACGGATTATCTATATCTTTACATACATCTTTGTCATTCCTCCCTGTTTGTTCCGTCCTGGTTTTAAGCACATTTACCGCTATTTTCGTAAGCAATGGGGTTGTAACCCGGTTAAAGCCTTTCTGAAGACATATCTAAACCATTGTATGTTTGCCCAAGTGGTCATTGACCGTTTTGCCATGTATGCAGGACGACATTTTCATGTGGATATAGAAGGGATGGAATATTTCCAGGAGTTGGCTGCGCGTCCAGAGGCTTTCGTACAACTCAGTGCTCATGTCGGCAATTACGAACTGGCAGGATATACCCTTGTATCAGATAAGAAACGCCTCAATGCATTGGTGTTTTTTGGCGAGAAACAAACTGTGATGAATAATCGCAGGATTATGTTTTCTGACACGAACATTCGTATGATACCCATTAAAGGGGATATGAGCCATCTTTTTCTGATAGACCAAGCTCTTGAAAATGGAGAAATCATGAGTATGCCAGCTGACAGGATTATGGGTTCCCAAAAGACTGTCAAGGTGAAATTGCTGAGATCTGAAGTCCAGTTGCCCCTGGGACCATTTAGTGTTCCTACGATGCGGAGTCTGGATGTGTTGGCTGTCAATGTCATGAAGAAATCGGCATTAACTTACCAAATATATGTCACTCCACTCCACTATGACAAGACTGTATCTCGGAGAGAGCAGATGGCACAATTGTCACGGGCTTATGCGGAAGAGTTGGAACGCATCTTGAAAATGTATCCTACTCAATGGTATAACTATTTTGACTTTTGGAGATTATCCTGATGGACACACTATCATTTAAATGGCCAGTTGAAGAGTTTCTTCGCAGTATTGATATCCATGAAGTGCTGCCTCAACAAGAACCTTTCGTAATGATAGGACGCTTGGTGCAGTTGGACGAAGTGCAGACCATCACAGAGACTGTTATCTGCGTTGATAACATTTTTGTTGAAGATGGATGTTTTTCAGCTTCTGGCATGATAGAAAATATTGCGCAGACATGTGCTGCCCGCATTGGCTTTATCAATAAATATGTTCTAAAGAAGAACGTACAAATAGGATTTATTGGCGCAATCCGCAATTTTGAAGTTTTTGACCTACCAAAGGTGGGACAAACTATTACCACCATAGTTAATGTCAGAGAAGAAGTCTTTGGCATGACATTGGCCTCAGCCCAGGTGAAACGGGGTACACAAATACTTGCTGAAACAGAAATAAAAATAGCTATCAAAGGTGAATAAAAGATGATGGAATTAAAGGCATCAAAGATATTAGACATCAGATTTAGTGAGGTTGACTCCATGAACGTGGTATGGCATGGCTCATATCCGCTTTATTTTGAAGATGCCCGCGAGCTGTTTGGCGAGAAATATGACCTTACTTACATGGGCTTCTTTGATCATGGATATTTTGCCCCGCTAGTGGAACTTAGTTTCCAGTACAAGAAGCCAATTCGTTACGGCACTCATCCTTGCATTGAAATCACATATCGGCCCACTGAGGCAGCTAAGATTCTTTTTGACTACAGAATATATGATCCAGAAGACGACTCTCTCATAGCAACAGGCCACAGTGTTCAGGTTTTTATGGATACTAACTACCAATTGGTTTTGTATAGCCCTACCTTTTATGACGAATGGCGAAAGCGTTGGGGAGTTTTGTAAGACGAAAGAAATATGATATATAAAATAGCTGATAATGTATTGTCGCCACTTGGTGCAACTACGGCAGAGAACTACCAAGCCATGAAGGATGGTCGTTCTTCGCTAAAGCATTATGTCAGTTTCTCTGGTAGGGAAGAGGATAACTTTGTGGCATCAAGATTCAGCAACGAGCAGCGCAAACAGCTCATGGTATCAGGGCTGACATGGTTCGAGTCTCTTGTCTATCATAGTATTAAGCAAGCGCTTTCTGAATGCCCAAGTGGTGTGATAACTGATCGTACCCAGCTAATTTTGAGTACGACGAAGGGCAATATAGACCATCTGGCATCGTCAAACTATGAGAATTTGTTGCCTGCTGAGTCTGCTCTTAGAATTGCCAGGCTCATTGGTGTCACCATGCAACCTTTAGTGGTTAGCGATGCCTGTATCTCTGGTGTGGCAGCAATTATAACAGCTCAACGGCTATTGGATTTACAATGTTGTGATGTGGCTATTGTCACAGGATGCGATATTATCAGCCATTTTGTAGTGTCAGGTTTCCAGTCTCTGAAAGCTCTTTCACCGAAACCCTGTCGTCCTTTCGATATTGAGCGTATCGGACTCAATTTGGGTGAAGCTGCTGCAACTATGATATTAAGCAATGAAGATGCTCAGGGCATACAATGGCAAATTGTTAACGGTGCTCTGCGCAATGATGCCTACCACATCAGCAGTCCATCGCCCAAGGGTGAGGGGTGCTGTAGTGCTATACAAGAAGTTATAAAGGATATAGAGGTGGAGTCAATTGCAGCAGTCAATGTTCATGGTACAGCAACCATGTATAACGACCAGATGGAATCAAAGGCCATAGAGTCAGCAGGGCTGTCTCATATACCCATCAATACGCTAAAGGGCTATTTGGGTCACACGTTGGGTGCATCGGGAATACTTGAGACCATCATTACGATGCAATCCATTGAGCATGGAGAACTACTCGCCACCAAAGGTTTCAGTGATATCGGTGTTTCTGGGCGAGTTAGCATTTCCTCACAGTCCGTTCCTGTCAGTGGACACTCATTCGTCAAGATAATATCTGGTTTCGGGGGAAATAATGCAGCTATTTACTGCAAGTATGGTAATCCTGTGGCTCGCCAAAGTGAACTTGTAAACTATGAGGTGCTGCATCGTGTTCAGGTGACGCCGCAAGAAGTCCGTATCGATGGCTCTATATCAAACATCACCCCTCCGATTTCAGACATCTATAAGCGGTATATTGGCTCATATCCAAAATTTTACAAGATGGATCGATTGAGTCAGTTGGGATTTGTGACTAGCGAATTGTTGCTGAATTTAGAACAACCAAGAAAAAGAGCATGTGACGACCGAGCTATTGTACTCTTCAATCATACATCCTCTGGGTGGGTCGATAAAGAATACGCCCAAACCATCCGTCATCGTGATTCTTATTTCCCCAGTCCATCGCTGTTTGTTTATACACTGCCCAATATCGTGTGTGGTGAGGTGGCTCTTCGCCATGGTTATCATGCAGAGACCTCTTTTTACATGATGGACAGTAAAAATGAGGCAATGATGGACGATATACTCCAATCCACTTTCTTTGACCATACTATACATAGTATCATTGCAGGATGGATTGACTATCAAGACGAACAAACATTTGAAGCAGATTTTAAACTATTAAGCAGAATTTGATAATGGAAGAATTAATTTTAGAACTGAAAACAAAAATTATAGAGGTGTTAAACCTGGAAGAGATGACACCTGAAGACATTGACACCGACAGTCCCCTGTTTGGAGCTGGTCTCGGTTTAGACTCTATTGATGCACTTGAACTTATTGTGTTATTGGAGAAAAGCTATGGCATCAAATTGGCCAATCCTTCAGAAGGAAAAGCCATCTTCAAGAATATTCGTACAATTGCTGAATATGTAAAGGAACATCGAACCAAGTAAAACGTGAAGATGAAACAACCTATCGTCATAACAGGAGAAGGCATCATTTCAGCTATAGGATGCAATACTGCTGAAGTTCTCGATTCTTTGAGAAAAAGACGTTCGGGAATTGGCACCATGAAATACCTGCATTCTATTCATCGTGAAATCCCCGTTGGGGAAGTTCCCTTGTCAAACGACGATATGCGTCAACAATTAGGCCTGCAAGACGAGTCTTTACTTAATCGAACTACTCTTATGGGGATGCTGGCAGTTCGCCAGGCTTTGGACGATGCCAACATCAGCAGAGAAAGTGTGCAGCAACAATCTTTACGATTAGTGCTCATTTCCGGTACCACAGTAGCTGGTATGGATGTGACCGAACAGTTGTTCTCGCAACTCGAACAATCTGATGAAGCTCTGCGGTGCTTAAATTATCATAGTGCAGGTAGCTGTACACGAAAAATGGCTGATTATTTCGGCATATTTGCGGAGTACACTACCCTTTCCACAGCATGTTCTTCAGCTGCCAATGCGCTGTTGGTTGGGGCTCGTATGCTTCAAGAAGGAACGGCCGATATAGTTGTGGCTGGGGGAGCTGAAGCTCTGTCGGTGTTTCATCTTAACGGTTTTAATTCGCTGATGATTCTTGACCATGAGCCATGTCGTCCTTTCGATGCCACCAGAGCAGGTCTCAATTTGGGCGAAGGCGCTGCATATGTAGTTATGGAAACAGCTGACTTGGCTCTGCGTCGTGGGGTGAAATCGTATGCCTATTTGAGCGGATATGGAAATGCCTGCGATGCGTTCCATCAGACGGCCTCATCTGACGATGGCGAGGGAGCCTATCTTTCCATGACAGAAGCCCTGCGAATGGCTCAACTCGCTCCTTGCGACATTCAGTATGTAAATGCTCATGGTACAGGAACCCCTAATAACGATTTCTCGGAGAGCGTAGCCCTCAAGCGCGTTTTTGGACAACAGTTGCCTTTCGTCAGTTCCACTAAGTCGTTTACAGGTCATACAACTAGTGCTTCAGGCGGTATAGAGTCTGTAATATGTCTTTTGGCATTGGAACATCAATTCATACCTGCTAATCTCGGTTGGAGTCAGGCTATGGACGATGGAATTATTCCAACACTGGGCGAAGATCACTATCCACTTCAGCATGTTGTTTGCAATTCGTTTGGTTTTGGAGGTAACGATACGTCTCTTGTGTTCTCACTTAAGCCAACAACATCGTTGAATTCAGACTCATCATGCGAAAATGATGTTAAGATATTGTCAAAGGTGGAAATGACATCTGATGACGACTTGAAAGAACTCTCACGTTACGTAAAGCCTATAGAAGCTCGTCGCATGAGTAAACTGATGAGGAGTTCTCTTTTAGCCTCTTTAAAAGCCTTGGAAGAAGCAGGAATTGAAACTCCAGAAGCAATCGTTACTGGGACGGCTATGGGATGTTTGGCAAACTCTGAACAACTTCTGGTTAAGATGATAGAAGAGGGCGAAGTTTCCATGAGTCCTACACTCTTTATGCAAAGCACCCACAATACAATTAGTAGCAATATTGCCATCCATCTTGGTTGTCATGGTTATAACACGACTTATACACAAGACGAAGATTCTTTGTCCTGGGCATTGCGTGATGCCAGACAGTTGTTGAAAAGTGGGCGTTGTAAATCTGTGTTGGTGGGTTGTCACGATGAGGCTACCCCAACATATCAGAAAATGCAGGAGAGGCTTGGTGTCAAGGTGCACGCTGCGTTTCATTCTATAGCTATTGTTTTGACATGTGGAAAATAATACCATACGCAATTGCTCAGAGTATACTGCTCACAGCAGGGCAGGTGTTTCTGAAACTGGCATTGATGAGGATGCCTTCATTTTCGTGGACCAGAGCTTTCTGGTGGAGCCTGATGACCAATTGGCAATTTGCTGCCAGTGGATTGCTATTTGCATTGGCATCACTGCTGTGGATGTATATTGTGAAAGTGTTCCCTTTCAGCAGTGCATATCCGATGATTAGTTTGAGCTATGTTTTGGGTATGTTAGCGGCCATTCTTATTTTTCATGAAGAGGTTTCAGTGGTGAAATGGTTTGGAGTGTGTTTTATAGTGTTAGGTTGTATGTTAATCGCTAAATAGGTATGAAGAAATATGTCGTTATGTGGTGCTTGCTGGTTACGGCTACGCTGACTTTGTCGGCTCAGCAGAGTGAGCAGCAAATAAAAAAAGAAATTGGTCAGTTTGCCGCTTCAATGAAGACGTTGCAATGTGATTTTGTACAGACTAAACATCTTAAGATGTTAAACGATAAAATGGTGTCACGAGGGAAGATGTATTACAGTCAAAGTAATCGCTTGCGATGGGAATATGTTACCCCCTATACTTACACCTTTATTTTAAACAATGATAAGGTGTTGCTGAAGAATAAAAAGCGTAGTGACGTCATAGATGTAAGACAGAATAAGGTTTTCCGCGAGATAGCACGTATGATGATGAACAGCGTAGTAGGCGATTGCCTGAACGACTCCAAAAGTTTCAAAAACAGCATATCTGATAGAGGTGGAGAATGGATAGCCACTTTAGTGCCTTTGCGCAAAGAGATGAAGCAACTTTGCCAAACAATCTTTCTGCATTTTAATAAAAAACAGGGTGTTGTGACCTCTGTGGAAATGGTGGAGAAGAATGGTGACCGAACAATTATCGAACTCAAGAATATCAAGAAGAATGAGACGATTGCTAACAACATGTTTGATTTTCATTAGCGTGTTTCGTGCCACCACACTTAGTGCACAGCACACTTTTCCTATTTCCGATGGGGAAAAGGTGAAGTATAATGCCATGATACAGATGCCTAATGCCTATCTCAGTGGCGTTTGTGTTCTTCTCAACGAGTGTGGTGTGATTAAGGGATGCATGTTCAATGAATTTGGTATTACTATGCTTGATTTCTCTTTCAGTCCAGACGAACAGAAAGTTAAACTGCATCATGTCATTAAGATGATGGATAAGTGGTATATCAAACGTGTACTCCGTAAAGACTTAGTTCTGTTGATGTCCTCACTGCAAAAAGGAGAGTCAGAATATTTTAATGAGCGCCGAAAAATAACCTATCAATTTATTCCTATACCTTATGAAATTGTTGAATAGCCTCTATCATATATTATCGAAGGACATGTCAGAATCATCCTTCAGTTATGACATTCATTTGGATGCCACTCATTTTATATATCAAGCTCACTTTCCAGGGAACCCCATTACTCCAGGTGTGTGTATTATCCAAATAGCTAAAGAATTGATGGAGGAACACTACCAACAGCAATTTAGAATACAAAAAGTTCTAAATGTGAAATTCTTAAATGTTATATCACCTATAGATACACCTAGCTTCGTTTGTAAATATACAAAAATAAGCTCAGACCAAATGGCTCAAACCTGTAAAGCACAGGTTCAGTTTCTTTCAGGAGAAACCTTAATGGGAAAATTATCATTTATATGTAAGATTAATGGAAGATAACCAAGAGAAACAGCGAAAATTATTACACGACAGGGGCATTTGTGTCGTGATACCCACTTACAATAATGGTGGTACTATAGCTATGGTTGTCCGTGAAACGCTCAAAGAGATAAGTGATGTTATTGTAGTGAATGACGGATCCACTGACGATACGTCAAAAATACTTCATTCTATAGAGGGAATAGCAATAGTTGAATATACTAAAAATCGAGGAAAGGGATATGCATTAAGAAAAGGCTTTGAATGCGCTTTAGAAATGGGGTTCTCTTATGCTATCACACTGGATGGAGACGGTCAGCACTATCCGAGTGACATTGCTCTTTTCCTTAAGGAAAATCAAAAACATCCAGGTGCTCTGATTATAGGTTCTCGTCAGTTAATTGGAGTTCAGCGTTCGAAAGGCAGTAGTTTTGCCAATCAGTTCTCTAACTTTTGGTTTTACATACAAACAGGTCGTCGATTGGCTGACACGCAAACAGGTTATCGCTTGTATCCATTGAAAAAACTTCATGGGCTTAGATTGCTTACTTCTCGCTATGAGGCAGAACTCGAACTCATAGTGTTTGCCTCATGGCATGGAGTTGAAATAGTCCCTATAGACATAAGAGTCTATTATCCGCCTCAGGAACAGCGTGTCAGTCATTTCCGCCCAGGAAAAGACTTCGCCAGAATCAGCGTTTTAAATATGGTATTATGTTTTCTGGCCGTTGTGTATGGGCTACCTTTACGTGTTTATCGTGGGATAGCTAACGTCTTGAGAACGGTTTACTCATTGCTGTTTGTCTTGTTGGCCTGTTTCTGTGTGATTACACCTTCCGTATGGCTTTATGTCAAGGTTGGTAGAATGACGGAACGTAAGCGCAGAAATCTTCATAAATTGATTTATCATGCTTCAAGGTTCGTGATGTTACATCATGGAATACCAGGAACGACCTTTAACTATAAGTGCTCCAATAAAGTAAACTTTTCAAAACCTTCTGTAGTCATTTGCAATCACCAGTCCCATTTGGATTTGGCATGTCAACTTAGTCTTACCCCCAATATTGTTTTTTTGACCAACCAATGGGTCTGGAACAATCCACTTTACGGGCTGATGATACGTCATGCAGAATTCTATCCTGTAGCAGAAGGAATCGATGAATTAATGCCTAAATTACAATCATTGGTTAAAAGGGGATACAGCATAGCCATCTATCCAGAAGGTACTCGTTCCAAAGATTGCAAGATAGGGCGTTTCCACAAGGGTGCCTTCTATGTGGCAGAGCAATTAGGGCTTGAGATTATCCCGATGTACCTGTATGGCCCTGGCAGGATTCTTCCTAAAAAAACCTACCACTTACGCAAAGGACCAATTTACTTGGAAGTAGGAGATCCCATCAAACGTGAACAGTTAGAGGCTGTCGGTGATGTTAAAGCGCAGGCATCCTCGATGAGAAAGGCATATATTGCTAAGTATGAAACAATAGCCAATCAAATAGAGAAAGATGTCTAAAAAAGTTATCATCATAGGAAGTGGCCTCGGAGGATTGTCCTGCGGAGTGATACTGGCAAAGAACGGATACGATGTAACTGTTCTTGAACAAGCCTCACAGATAGGTGGCTGTTTGCAATGTTTTACACGTTACGGTGCAAAGTTTGAAACGGGTATGCATTTTGTTGGCAGCGCATCTAAAGGGCAGACATTAGATCGTTTGATGACCTATTTAGAGATAGATAAAGATGTGGAGCTAAGCAAATTGGACGAAACTGGCTATGATGTAGTTTCTTTGTTAGGCCAAAAGTATAAATTTGCCAACGGACGTGAACCGTTTATCGAACAAATGGCAGAATACTTTCCCAAACAGCGTGATCATCTTCTTGCATACTATAATCTTGTAGAGAAAGTAGCTGGAGCTTCATCGCTACATTCGTTAAAATATGCAGAGTCTGATGCCGCTGTCAATATGGAATATCAGTTAAGGTCAATAAACGATGTGGTTGAGGAAGTGATTACGGATCCTCTCTTGGCAAAAGTGTTGGTAGGAAATCTGCCACTTTATGCTGCAGAACGGGACAAAACTCCATTTTCTACACATGCTTTTATTATGGACTTTTATAATCAAAGTGCCTATAGGTTTGTTGGGGGTAGTGATTCTGTAGCCAAATCTATGGTTGCTACCATCGAGAAATATGGAGGGACGGTTAAAAGAAATGTCAAAGTAACCCAAATAGTATGTGATGAGGCACGGGCAATAGGTGTAAACACAGACAAGGACGTTTTCTATTCAGGTGATTATGTCATTTCAGATGCGCATCCTATGAGAACGTTGGAACTCGTGGATTCAAAACTTATTCGCCCTGCGTTCCGTAATAGGATCAATTCTATACCACAAACCATTGGCGGCTTTTCGGTTTATTTGGAGTTTAAGGAGAATACCGTGCCATACATGAACTATAACTATTATGGCTATAACACTGATTCTCCGTGGGGTTGTGAGAATTATGATGAAGAATCATGGCCCAAAGGATTTCTATACATGCATTTTTGCGAATCAAGGACTCCTGCTTATGCGAAGACAGGGGTTATACTTTCTTATATGAGCATGAAGGAGGTCGAAAAATGGAAAGGGAGTCAAATCGGGCATAGAGGAGTAGATTATGAGAATTTTAAAGCTTATAAGACACAAAAACTTCTGGAATCACTGTACAAACATTTTCCAGAGGTCAGTGGATGTGTAAAAAGGACTTATAGTTCAACGCCGCTTACCTATTTCGATTATACAGGTTCAGAAGGTGGCTCCATGTATGGAATAGCAAAGGATATCAATTTAGGGGTGGCATGTCGTGTACCTCATAGAACTAAAATACCAAACGTATTTCAGACGGGGCAGAATATTAATTCGCATGGGATGTTGGGTGTGTTAGTGGGAACTATCGTCACTTGTAGCGAATTGCTGTCAGCACAGAAAATCTATCAACAAATTATTGACTGCAAATGATGGGAAAGACTGTAGTAATAATAGGTGCAGGTTTAGGGGGATTGTTCACAGGAGCAATTCTTGCAAAAGAAGGACTTTTTGTTAAAGTTCTTGAGAAAAACCATACGATTGGGGGAGGTCTTCAGACTTTTAAGCGTTTTGGTGAAGATTTTGATACGGGAATGCATATCTTGGGAGGTATGCAGGAAGGTGGTAATGTCAGACACATCTGTAGGTACTTAGGGATATTTGATCAGATTAAGTTGAAAGATGTTGATGATGATTGTACCGATAAGTTGTATTTTTCCGAAGATAAGACTTTTTATACAATAGGTAAAGGGCGCGAAGGATTTGTTACTTCGCTTTCAAAGAGTTTTCCAGAAGAGAAAGATAATCTGTATAAATATGTTGATGCCTTGTTTAATCTAACGGACAAGGTAGATTTGTTTAATCTTCGACCTTCTCAAGGACAGTTAAGCCTCTATGCTGGCTCCAACGAATTTCTTATTCCTGCCAACGAATTTATTGCGCAATACACAAAGAATAAGAGGTTACAGAGTGTATTAGCATATATGAATCCTCTTTATGGTGGGGTGAAGGACAAAACTCCTGCATACATACATGCTATAATTAGCAGCCTATATATAAAGGGGGCAAGTAGATTTGTTGATGGTAGCAGTCATTTTGCCGACTTGTTAGCCAAAGTAATAACTGATAATGGGGGAGAGATATATGTAAATGATGGAGTTGAAGGAATTGAAATAAAAGACAAGCTTGTTCATTGCATTAAGACCAAGAGTGGGAAAGTTCTGAAAGCTGACTATTATATCTCTGCCATCCATCCCTGCACGATGTTTGGGCTAATGGATACAAAGGCATTTCCCAAAGCGTATGTGAATCGACTCAACTCAATTCCGAATGCTCATTCAGCATTTTCACTATATATCAAGGTTAAAGATCATTCTTTTCCATACATTAATCATTCTGAATATTATATGACCCAATATGATGAGATATGGAATTGCAGTCGAGACGATAGACCTTGGCCATTGGGATTCCTGTTTATGACTCCTCCGGTATCTGATCAAGATGCGTATGCAAGAAAAGTTCTTGTAACAGCCCCCATGCCCTATTCCTTAACGCTCCCGTGGGAAAACACAAAAGTAGGATGCAGGGGGGAAAATTATGAAAAGTGGAAAGAGGAGAGAACACAGGAGCTATTAAAACAAATAGAGGAACTGCATCCGGGATTCTTAAAATGTATAGACAAAATAGAATCATCTTCTCCATTAACGATAAGAGATTATTATGGGGTAAAGCAGGGCAGTATTTGTGGTTTCAGTAAAGACTGTAACAATATTGCATTATCACAGGTGCCTGTCGTGACCAAGATTAAGAATCTGTTTTTGACAGGACAAAATAACAATCTTCATGGTATTTGCGGAGTTCCTCTGACAGCAATAAATACATGCGAAGCAATATTAGGTGCAAACTATGTAATCAACAAGATAAATTTATGCAAAGGTTAGTCAATATCATCCTGTTTGTTCTACTTTCAGCAAGCATACATTCTCAAGTCAATATTTGGGAAGGTACTTCATGCAAAAAGACCGTTCTGCTGTCTCCTTATATTGTAGAAGGTGTGGACAATATTGGGGTCGTGGTGTGTCCGGGTGGTAGCTATTTCTGGCATGACAGCGATACCGAGGGGCATGAGGTTGGACGATGGCTTCAGTCAAAGGGAATATCTGCTTTCGTTTTGAACTATCGGACAGCTTATGTTCCTGCCTTTTTGTTGCATTATCGACTTTTGTTCCGAGGCAATCGTTACCCAGACCCTCAGGATGATTTGCTACAAGCATTGCGCTATATAAGAAATCACAGCACAGAATATGGTGTTGACCCTCATAAGATTGGGGCAATGGGGTTCTCTGCTGGTGGGCACTTGGTAATGTCTTCCGTAGAACTGTTTAGCAAGGAGGACTGGCCTGTTTTTATAGTTCCTGTTTATCCTGTAGTCACCATGGAAGAAGCCTGTGTCCATAAACGTTCAAGAAGGGGACTGTTAGGCGATTCAAGAACAAGAAACAAATATCTTCGTGATTTGTTGTCTTTAGAAAAGCATATCCCGCAAGAATGCCCTCCTGTCTTTTTAGTGAATTGTAAAGACGACCCGATAGTTGATTGTCGTAATTCGGTACTTCTTGATTCTGCCCTTACTGCAAAAGGCATCAGTCATGAATATATACAATACAAGACGGGTGGTCATGGTTTTGGTGTATCTAATCATAAAGGTTCTACAGAGAGCAGAGAATGGAAGAATAAATTTATAGAATGGTTAAATAAATTATTGAAATAATGATGAGGAAGAATCCGAAATTTGATGATATCAGGCCTTATTATAAAGAAGAGATTCCTGCTGCTATGCATCGTTTGGCTAATTGTGAGGCGTTTCCACTTCTTGCATCTTATGTCTATCCAGATGAACCCATCGACGATGTCAGAAAGAATATTGCATCATTTACTACAGTAGAACAATTTCAGTTAGACACCATGCGACGGGTAAATGAGCAGATCATTGCCCGCAGCATCACTGAGTTTACTGGAACTGGCATAGAGCGGCTTGATCCGAATAAGAAATATCTGTACGTGTCAAATCATCGTGACATTATGCTGGATGCTTGTTTGCTGCAATATTACCTTGTAATCAATGGCTTTGACACTACGGAGATAACATTTGGAGCGAACTTGATGATGAATCCTGTTGTTATCGATGTAGGGAAAAGCAATAAGATGTTTCGAGTAGAACGCCCGGGTGGTGATATCAAGGAGTTTTATAAAGCTTCATTGCACTTATCCGAATATATTAGGTATGTGATAACAGAGAAAGGGCAATCCGTGTGGATTGCTCAACGGAATGGAAGGACAAAAGACGGGAATGATGCTACAGACCAAGGCATCATTAAGATGTTTTGCATGAGTGAACCCAAGGACAAGATAAAAGCTTTAGCTGATTTGAATATTGTGCCAGTTTCAGTTTCGTACGAGTGGGAATCGTGTGATGTGTTGAAAGCATTGGAGTTATATGAGTCGCAATATACCAAATATACCAAGAAGCCAGGCGAGGACCTCAATAGTATTCTGACAGGCATTCTTCAGCCGAAAGGGAATGTGCATTTCGAGTTGTGCGAACCTTTGTCAGTGGAAGAGCTTAGAACTTTTGAAGAACAGACGAACAATGAGTATCATAAAAGTGTAGCAAAGTTGATTGACAGGAAAATAAATGCTGCATATAAGTTATACCCCAATAATTATATAGCTCATGATTTGTTGTATGGAAATACGAAATACCGGTCTATGTATACAGACGAGCAGTATGATGCGTTCATCCATCATTTGAGTGTACTTGAGAGGTATGAGACATGTGATATGGACAGACTGAAAGAAATCTTCATTCGTATCTATTCAAACCCTATCGATAACAAATAAAAACATGACGGCAGGAATGATAGGGATATATGAATATATGAAGGGGCATCGAATGGTTTGTTGGCTCTCATTGTCTATTCTTACTTTGGGTCTTGCTCTATTGTTGGCCAGCCTGACTTATAAAGAGGATATCTCTGATTTTTTGCCAGAAAACAATAAATATAGTAAAGCCCTGAAAGTATATCAGGATTTAGTAGGAGCCAATAAGATAATAGTCATTGCGCAAAACGCAGATTCAACGGAAATCGCTCCTGATACGATAGCTCGTGCAGTGGATTTGTTTGTTGAGAAACTTGAAAAGACGGAGAAAGGCGGCCAATTCTCGAATTTGACTTACCAAATGGATCAGAACCAAGTCGCAGAAATGATATCCTACGTGTATCAGAATATTCCGTATTTTCTGACACCGGCAGATTATTTAAGGATTGACAGTCTTCTATGTAAACCGGACTTTATTCCCTCTCAGTTAGCAGCTGACAAGCAATTACTAATGCTGCCGGCTTCCAGTTTGTTGTCAGAAAATATTCAAAGAGATCCGCTGAATTTGTTTACTCCTGTGGTAGCTGGTCTACAATCGAATATGCCTGCGATCTCTTTTGAGAACTATGACGGGTATATTTTTACTCCTGACATGCAGAGAGCCATCATGATGATGGATTCCCCGTTTGGCGCCAGTGAAACTGAGAAGAATGGAACACTGATAGAAACACTTGATAGTATAGCCCGGCAAGTACACATTGCCATACCTTCAGTAAGTTTTCACCTTACAGGCGGTCCGGTTATTGCCGTAGGCAATGCGACACAGATAAAGAAAGACAGCCTTTTGTCGATAACGATTGCAATCATTTTAATTGTTTTATTACTCATTTACGTGTTCCGCAGAGTGTGGAGCATCTTGATGATTGTTGTATCTATAGGGTGGGGATGGCTTTTTGCGATGGGAGGCATGGCTTTATTACATGATAGTGTTTCCGTAATAGTGATAGGCATATCCTCGGTGATATTAGGTATAGCGGTTAATTATCCATTACACTTAATCGCTCACCTGCAGCATACACCAAATATGGAAACGACTCTGAAGGAGATATCCAAGCCTCTCATTATTGGCAATATCACAACCGTTGGCGCATTCCTGGCTTTGGTTCCTCTTAAGTCTGTTGCATTGAGAGATTTAGGCCTTTTTAGTTCCTTATTGTTAATCGGTACTATAATATTTGTGCTCATATTTTTGCCGCATACCTTGAAAATGAAACAGCGGGTGCGTGACATTCAGGTACTTTCTAAAGTTAGTGAATTATCTTTAGACAATAAGCGGTGGCTAGTTGTATGCGTGTTGATATTGACCATCGTTTTTGGATATTTGAGCGGGGATACAGTTTTCGATCCCGATATGAATCATATCAACTATATGAGTAAGGAGCAAAAAGACGATATGTCTTATTTCCAACAGTTGATATCGTCAAGCATGACTGGGCAGACTGTGTACATTTTCAATAGTACTTCTGACATTGACTCTTCTTTGGAAATGAGTCAGACATTGTCTTATACAATTGCTCAATTAGAAAAAGAGGGGTTAGTGAAAGGAAGAAGAAGTTGTAGTCATTTCTTGTGCTCTCAAGCAGAACAGGAGAAACGTATCAGCCGGTGGAAGAAGTTTGTTTCTGAGCATGGAGAAGATATGGAGAGACGGGTGAGGATTTCTGCTAAAAACGAGAATTTCCAAGAATCCTCATTCGATGATTTTTTTGAAATTCTTCATGCGGATTATAATCTTAAACCGATGGAGTATTTCTCTCCACTCACCGAGACTGTTTTTACCTCAAATATTTCTGTGGATAGTATAGCCCATCAGGTAAATGTCGTTGATATGGTTTATACTAACGAATCGGACGTTGAGGAAGTCATTGCAAAAATAGAAAAGGAACATCCGGAAATGTACGCTTTTGATGTTCAAGGGATGAATTCGTCTATAGCCACACGTCTGTCAGACGACTTCAATTATATTGGTTGGGCTTGCGGGCTTATCGTGTTTGTGTTTTTATGGCTTTCCTTTGGGAGTATAGAACTGGCTATTCTGTCGTTTATACCGATGGCTGTAAGCTGGATATGGATATTGGGCATCATGTCAGTCATGGATATACACTTTAATGTGGTTAACATCATACTTGCGACTTTTATTTTTGGTCAGGGCGACGATTATACTATTTTTATGACAGAGGGCTGTCAATACGAGTATGCTTACAGGCGTAAAGTGTTGTCATCTTACAAAAGCAGTATCATCGTTTCGGCTCTTATCATGTTTATAGGTATAGGTGCTCTGATTTTTGCCAAGCATCCTGCATTACATTCTTTGGCTCAAATAACTATTATCGGAATGTTTTCAGTTGTGATGATGGCTTATCTGTTCCCACCTTTGATTTTTAAATGGTTAGTGTCAGTGAATGGGACATATCGTGTAAGACCGATTAGCATTAGAAGGTTGTTCGTAACAGGATTTAGTGCTGTTGTCTTTTTCATTCAATTAGCCACAGTTTATTTGCTTGGGGGAATACTATTTGGTATATTCCGAGGAAAAAGTCGTTCTAAACGTATTTTCCGTGATTATGTCAGGATGTGCTTCTGGTATGACATGAATCATATCTGGGGCGTGCATTTTAATTACATCAACTCTTCGGATGAAGATTTTGTAAAACCTGCTGTGATTGTATGCAACCATCAGTCTATGCTTGATACTGCTTTCTTGATGGCTGTTTCTTCCAAGATTATCATTGTCGCAAACAGTCATGCCAGTAGCCATTTTGTTACAAAGAAAGTCTTTCAGTGGATGGATTTTTATACGATTCCCGATCAAGAATCTGCAGATATTCCTCATCTTTCTGAATTAGTTAAAGAAGGCTATAGTATTGTCGTTTTCCCTGAGGGAACAAGGAATGAAAAATCGTCCATATTGCGTTTCCATAAAGGGGCATTTTATCTTGCGGAAAAATTGCATTTAGATACTGTTCCCATATATCTTCATGGCGTAAATCATGTTTTCCCACGCAATACCTTATGTACGTATCCAGGGAAAGTGACGCTTGAAATAGGTGATAGGATAAAATATGGTGACAAAGATTATTATGGGCATGATTATAAAGAGTGTACACGCTTGATGCGGAATTTATATAATAAGAAATTTCAATTGATGAAAAAGCAGTATGAAACGATAGAATACTACGTCCCATTTGTGCTTGATCGATATAGGTATAGGGGAACAGAGATATTTCGCAGTGTCAAGCGAAATCTGAAAAACTATAAACGTCAGGCCGAAAAGTATAACTCCATTGACTCTTCATTCATCATTGTCCTGAATAGCGGGTGGGGAGAGTTGAGCCTGCTCCTGGCGCTGACAAAGCCCGATGCAACCGTCATCTCGGTAGAGAAAGACGAAGAAAAGTTGCTCGTTTCAGGCATTGCAGCAGAGAATGTTGTCAATAACATAACTTATATGACAGAACTTAAAGAGAATGATGAATCAAAAAGTCCGTATATTATTAATTTGTAATGGATATGAAAGAAAAGATTAAGAAAATGCTGGAAGACGCCCTTCCTTTAGTTGATTTTGATTCTGATTTTTTATTCAGTGAATTAGATTCTTTAGGCGTCACTACGATACTGATGATGCTATCAGACGAGTTCAACATCAAGTTAGAAGCTACTGATGCCACGCCAAAGAATCTGAAGACGCTTGATAGTATTGTGGCTATGGTGGAAAAAAAGATAGAAGAGAAATCAATATGATATTAGAGGACTATATAGAACAGCACGAACGTTTACACCCCCATAAAACTGCAATCGTCTGCGGAGAAGAAAAATACTCGTATGCTGAATTGTGGGACAGAGTGTCTCAGCGAATGGAGGAATTGAAGCATATTGATCGTGGACAGATATGTTGTCTTCGAGCTGTTACCTCCATTGATTTCCTTGTCTCTTATTTTGCACTACATCAAGTAGGGGGTGTTGCTGTACCATTGGAGAAGAGCCTGCCTGATGAAGCATACAAGACAATATCTGAAAAATTGTGCTTGTATAAAGTACCTGAAGGGACTGCGGATATACTATATACTACAGGAACTACAGGGAGGTCAAAAGGAGTAATGATCAGCCATCGTACCATTTTGGCTGATGCGGAGAACTTGATTGACGGACAGGGTTTCACTCACGACTTGGCTTTTGTGGTCAATGGTCCGTTAAACCATATAGGCAGCCTCTCCAAAATTTATCCAGTCATCATGCTTGGGGGCACTGTTATACTCGTCGATGGGCTAAAAGACATTAATAAATTCTTCGAGGCTTTTAACTATCCTGCTGCCAAAATGGCAACATTTCTCGTACCTGCAAGTATCCGTATGCTGATACAGCTCAGTTCTGAGAAGTTAAAAGCATTGGCAGATAAGATGGAATTTATTGAGACGGGTGCGGCAGCCATATCGCAATCTGACATGCTGGAACTATGCCGACTTCTGCCTCATACTCGACTCTATAATACCTATGCCTCAACGGAGACAGGAATTATTTGTACATATAACTATAATGATGGAAGATGTATCGCCGGGTGTCTGGGAAAACCGATGAAGCACTCTCGTATAACCATATCCGATAAGGGCTTGGTTATTTGTTATGGCGAGACACTCATGTCAGGCTATGTTGGCGATCCGGAGATGACGGCCACTATTCTAAGAGATGGAGCTGTTTTTACGTCTGACGTGGGTAGGATAGATGAGAACGGTATGTTGCATTTGATGGGTCGTGAGGACGATGTCATCAATGTAGGAGGTTTTAAGGTGGCTCCGACAGAAGTGGAAGATGCGGCCCTGTCTTTTGCCGGTGTCAAAGATTGTGTTTGTATTCCAGTTGACCATAAAATAACAGGGAAAGCATTAAAACTTTTAGTAGTAATGAAGGAAGGCTGTGAATTGAATAGAAAGGCATTAGCTCTACATTTGAAATCAAGGTTGGAATCTTACAAGATACCGCTGTTGTATAGTAAGGCTGATAAAATTGAACGTACCTTTAATGGCAAGATTAATAGAAAATATTATATTAAGTCTGAACATTCTGATAACAATTAACGGATGCTTACTTACTAAGTATCTACAGCCGATATGACAATTTCAAGAATGCTCATGGAATTGCACACTATTTCATAATCCGCTGTAGTGTCACTTTTCGCTCAAAAAGGTCACCTGAAGGTCACTCGAAAAGAAAAAGCACTTGCGAGAAATTCGTAAGTGCTTGATTTTCAATGTGGACCAGCCAGGGCTTGAACCTGGGACCTCCAGATTATGAGTCTGTTGCTCTAACCAACTGAGCTACAAGTCCGATTCGGAGTGCAAAGGTACGGCAAATAATCGAATTCTCCAAACTTTTTTTGGCTTTTCTCTCGAATTACACTACCTTTGCACCTGCAATGGAGACGTTGATACTCAAAGGAAATGAACAACAGGTAATACCTTGTGTCGCCACCATCGGCATGTTCGACGGAGTACACAAGGGGCATCGCTTTGTGCTCAGCCATATCTGCGACTATGCCAAAGCACACCAACAGGCATCGATGGTGATTACCTTCGACCAGCATCCACGGGAGGTGGTACAGACAGACTGGAAGCCCCAGTTGTTGACGACCTTCGACGAGCGGATGAGGCTGTTGGCAGAGACGGGTATCGACTATTGCGTGGTGCTTCCCTTCACGAAGGAGATGGCAAATCTTACGGCACGCGATTTCATGCAACTGATGGCTAACCAGTTGGGCGTGAAGGTACTGATGACAGGCTATGACAACCGCTTCGGTCATAATCGTCATGATACTTTCGAAGACTATGTTCGATATGGGAAAGAGATAGGGATGGAAGTAAGAAGCCTCCCCCCAGCCCCCTCCATAAGGAAGGGGAGTATGGTCAGTTCCTCTTTAGTGCGCAATCTGTTGGCAGAGGGTAATGTAAGTGAGGCTGCGGAATGTCTGAGTTATCCATATCGTCTGACAGGAAAGGTCGTGAAGGGAGATCATATTGGTACGACATTGGGTTTCCCCACGGCAAACCTGCAACTTAACGACCCTCGTAAACTCATTCCTGCCTCAGGTGTCTATGCAGTGAGAT
>JAEEGF010973681.1_pt1 | contig 33320 bp, 30 predicted proteins | sample 9134171 | NCBI WGS metagenome assembly JAEEGF01 (sample SAMN16246542, study PRJNA631951) | gut metagenome | biome: gut microbiome; feature: rumen; material: AP-attached | host: Bos | place: Iran: Karaj | collected 2018-10
GGCGTAGCAGTTATCAAAGTAGGTGCTGCAACAGAGACCGAAATGAAAGAAGCAAAACTTCGTATGGAAGATGCTTTGGCAGCTACAAAGGCAGCAGTTGAGGAAGGTATTATCGCAGGCGGCGGATCGGCTTACATTCATGCTTCCAAGAAAGTTAAAGAACTTGCCGATACACTTGAAGGCGACGAGAAGACAGGTGCTCAGATCGTTCTTACGGCACTTAAGGCTCCTTTGTTCCACATCGCTGCAAATGCCGGCCTTGACGGTTCCGTAATCGTTAATAAGGTATACGAATCAGAAGTTGGTTTCGGATTCGATGCTCTTAAAGAAGAATACGTGAACATGGTTGAAGCAGGTATTCTTGATCCTTCAAAAGTTACCAGAAGTGCACTTCAGAACGCGACAAGCGTAGCATCCACATTCCTTACAACAGAAAGTGCCGTTGCAAACATCAAGGAAGATACTCCCGCAATGCCTGCAGGCGGTATGGGCGGAATGGGATATTAAAAGTCGATAACTCGACAGAGAGGTGATTTCATGAAAAAATTTTTATGCTTACTCGCAAGCGCTATGATGGTTCTTTCACTGGCAGCTTGCACATCTGGAAAAGGGGAACTTGTTATGGCAACAAACGCCGAATTCCCTCCTTATGAGTATCATGAAGGAGACAGCATCATAGGAATTGACGTTGAAATTTGTCAGGCTATTGCGGATGAGATGGGCAGAAAACTCGTAATCGAAGACATGGCTTTCGATTCGGTTATCACTTCGGTTTACACAGGAAAAGCAGACATAGGTGCAGCAGCGCTTACAATCACTGAGGACAGACTTAAAAATATAAACTTCTCTACACCTTATGCAACAGCAGCTCAGGTTATTATCGTTCCTGAAGATTCAGACATTACATCACCCGATGATTTGATCGGCAGAACTGTCGGTGTCCAGCTTGGTACAACCGGCGATATCTACGCAGACGATATCGAGGATGCAACTGTAGAACGTTATAACAAGGGTTATGAAGCTGTACAGGCTTTGCTTCAGGGCAAAATTGATGCGGTTATGATTGACAACGAACCTGCCAAGGTTTATGTATCACAGAATCCCTCACTTAAGATTGTTGACGAAGCATTTACTTACGAAGAGTATGCAATCGCAATCGCAAAGGATAACGAAGCACTTCTTAACGAAGTTAATGCCGCTATCAAGAAACTTAAAGAGTCCGGCAGACTTGATGAGATTGTAAATAAATACATCTCTGCCGACAACTAGAGGTCCGTATGAATTTTTTGGTTAAGTTTTCTGAAGATTTTAAGCAAAACTTTATCGATGCTAACAGATGGAAATACATCTTAAACGGTTTGGGAGTTACTCTGAGAGTAACTCTCTTTGCCGTTTTAATCGGTATCGCCATCGGCTTTATTGTTGCGATAATAAGATCGACTTATGAGAAGACAGGAAAACTTAAAATCCTCAACTTTTTTGCAAATATTTATCTTACGGTAATCAGAGGAACACCTGTTGTAGTTCAGCTTTTGATTATCTATTTTGTAATATTCGGTTCGGTCAGAATCGACAAGGTTCTGGTTGCGGTTATCGCCTTTGGTATTAACTCGGGTGCGTATGTAGCCGAGATAGTGCGTGGCGGTATCATGTCAATAGATCCGGGTCAGATGGAAGCAGGAAGATCCTTAGGCTTTAATTATATTCAGACCATGTGGCATATCATTATTCCGCAGGCTTTTAAGAATGTTCTTCCCGCACTCGGAAATGAATTCATAGTACTCTTAAAAGAGACTTCAGTAGCAGGCTACATCGCACTCGAAGACTTAACAAAAGGCGGAGACATCATAAGAAGTCAGACATATTCGCCTTTTATGCCGCTTTTAACCGTTGCGGCAATTTACCTGGCAATAGTTATGCTCTTGTCATTCCTTCTTAAGCAGTTAGAGAGGAGGTTGAGAAACAGTGAGCGATAATAACGAAAAAAAGCTCCTTATAAGCGTGGATAATCTTACAAAGCATTTTGAAGATTTGCATGCACTTAACGGAGTATCAATAGATATTTACAAGGGTGATGTTGTATTCGTGGTAGGACCTTCAGGCTCCGGCAAATCCACTTTCCTTCGCTGTCTTAACAGACTCGAGGAACCCACGGGAGGTACAATCCTTTTCGAGGGAATAGATATCACTGATAAAAAAACAGACATTAACAAACATCGTCAGAAAATGGGAATGGTATTCCAGCAGTTTAATCTCTTCCCTCATATGACGGTACTTAAAAACCTTACTTTAGGACCGATGAAACTTCAGGGCAAATCAAAGGCAGAGGCCGAAGAGGAAGCCATGAAACTCTTAGAGCGCGTAGGACTTGCAGACAGAGCAAAAGCCTATCCCAATCAGCTTTCAGGCGGACAGAAGCAGCGTATCGCAATCGTTCGTGCACTTTGCATGAAGCCCGATGTAATGCTTTTCGACGAGCCTACCTCGGCACTCGATCCCGAGATGGTAGGTGAAGTTCTCGAAGTAATGCGTGAGCTTGCGAAAGAAAACATGACCATGGTAGTCGTTACCCACGAAATCGCATTCGCCAAAGAAATCGCAAACCGCGTTATCTTTATGGCAGACGGCCTCATCGAAGAAGAAGGCCCTGCAGCCGAGTTCTTCGACAACCCCAAGTCCGAGAGACTTAAAGCATTTTTGGCTAAAGTGCTGTAATCGCGGGCAGCGTAATGCCACATGGGGAGCGTCAACCACACGATACACCGCGGGCACGCTCTCGCTAAGATGTCGCACGTAGCGACCACTAAACTCGCATGCGCACAAGTGCTTTGCTCGTTAAGTGGCGACGGCGCCATATTACCCGCTTGTGCATCATACGGTTGCCGCTCTCAGCCAAACATATGATGCCCGCTTATTAAGAATTTAATACAAAAATATTTATATATTTACGGAGGAATAAGATGAGTACAGTAAGACGAATCTATGTTGAAAAGAAACCGGAATATGCGGTTAAAGCGAAGGAGCTCTTTAATGATATTAAGGGTTACCTCGGAATTACCAGTGTGACGGGAGTTAGATATCTCATTCGCTATGATGTTGAGAATATCTCAGACGAAATATTTGAAAAGGCTTGCAAGACTGTATTTTCAGAGCCTCCTGTAGATAATTATTATCTTGAGAAATTTGATACCAACGCAACAGATAAGATTTTCAGTGTTGAATATCTTCCCGGTCAGTACGATCAGAGAGCGGACTCTGCTGTTCAGTGCGTTCAGTTCTTAAACGCAGAAGAGAATCCCACAATTCAGACCGCAATTACATATGTGCTTGAAGGCAGTGTAAGTGATGATGAGTTTGAAAAGATTAAAGCTTACTGCATCAACCCCGTTGATTCGAGAGAAGCTTCGATTGACAAGCCCGAGACTTTGCAGAGCGTATTTGCAACACCCGATGATGTTTCGGTATTCGAAAACTTTACAACAATGCCCGAAGACGAATTCAAGAAGCTTTATGATTCTCTCGGACTTGCAATGACTTATAAGGATTTTGCTTTTATCAGAGAATACTTTGCTAACGATGAAAAGAGAAATCCTACATTCACAGAAATCAAAGTACTTGATACATACTGGTCAGACCACTGCCGTCACACCACATTCTCTACAGAACTTGAGAATGTTAAGTTCCTTGCAGGTGACTACGCAGGCGTACTTGAAGATACATACAATGAATATCTTTCCACAAGAAAAGATGTATACGGCGACAACTCCAAGAAGTATGTATGCCTTATGGACCTTGCCCTCATGGCTATGAAAAAGCTTAAAAAAGACGGTAAGCTTGAAGATATGGAAAAATCCGATGAGATTAACGCTTGTTCAATCGTTGTTCCCATCGATGTTGAATACGAAGACGGTAAGGTTGTAAACGAAGAGTGGCTTATCAACTTCAAGAATGAAACACATAACCATCCTACAGAAATCGAACCTTTCGGTGGCGCAGCAACATGTCTTGGCGGCGCTATCAGAGATCCGCTTTCAGGAAGAACATATGTATATCAGGCAATGAGAGTTACCGGTGCCGCAGATCCTACAGTTTCCGTTAACGAAACTCTTAAGGGTAAGCTTTCACAGAAGAAGCTTGTACGCGGTGCTGCAGCAGGTTATTCATCCTACGGTAACCAGATTGGCCTTGCAACGGGACTCGTAAAAGAAATTTACCATCCCAACTATGTTGCAAAAAGAATGGAAATCGGTGCAGTTATGGGTGCAGCTCCCAGACGTGCCGTTATCAGAGAAACATCCGATCCCGGTGACGTAATCGTTCTTTTAGGAGGACGTACAGGTAGGGATGGCTGCGGCGGTGCTACAGGTTCTTCAAAGGTACATACCGTTCAGTCAATCGAAACCTGCGGTGCAGAAGTACAGAAAGGTAATCCTCCTACAGAAAGAAAGATTCAGAGACTTTTTAGATGTGAAGAAGTTTCCGCACTTATAAAGAAATGTAACGACTTTGGTGCAGGCGGTGTATCCGTAGCTATCGGCGAACTTGCAGACGGCTTAAGAGTAAACCTTGACCTTGTACCCAAGAAATATGAAGGTCTTGACGGAACAGAACTTTCCATTTCCGAATCACAGGAAAGAATGGCAGTAGTTCTCGATCCCAAGGATCTTGACCAGTTCCTTAAATATGCAGAGGAAGAAAACCTTGAAGCAATCAAGGTTGCAGATGTTACCGAAGATCCCAGACTTGTACTTGTCTGGAGAGGCAAAGAAATCGTTAACATTAAGAGAGAATTCCTTAATACAAACGGTGCTCATCAGGCTACAAACGTAGAAGTTGAATCACCGAGCAAAGCTGACAATTATTTCTGCAAAGCGGCCAACAAGAAAGTTGAAGCAGCTTTGGCAAATAACGATATTAAGACCGCTGTTATCGAAAGCGTATCAGACCTTAACACCTGTTCACAGAAGGGTCTTGTTGAAATGTTTGACTCATCAATCGGTGCAGGTACGGTTCTTATGCCTTACGGCGGTGCTAACCAGCTCACAGAAATCCAGACAATGGTTGCAAAGGTTCCCGTTATGAAGGGCAAATCCGATGCAGTTACAATGATGAGCTACGGCTTCGATCCTTATCTTTCTTCATGGTCACCTTACCACGGCGCAATTTATGCTGTAACAGAATCCATGAGTAAGATTTGCGCAGCAGGCGGCGATGTAAATAAGATCAGATTTACATTCCAGGAATACTTTAGAAGAATGAGCGAGGTTCCTTCAAGATGGAGCCAGCCTTTTGCGGCTCTTTTAGGAGCGTTTAAGGCTCAGATGGCTTACGGCCTTCCTTCAATCGGCGGTAAGGACTCAATGTCCGGAACATTCCAGGATATCGACGTTCCGCCCACACTCGTTTCCTTCGCGGTGGACGTTGCAAAGAACAACGAAGTTATCACACCCGAACTTAAGAAAGCAGGCAACTCACTCGTTATTTTCAGAATTCCCAAGGATGAGAATTCAATTCCTGTATTTGACAAGGTTCTTGCTCTTTACGATGAAGTTGCAAAGCTCATAAAAGACAAAAAGATTGTTTCAGCATATGTAACCGATGCATACGGAATCGTTCCCGCGGCTGCAAAGATGGCATTCGGTAACGGTCTTGGCGTTAAGATTGACGCAGCAGATGTTAAGTCACTTTTCTCAAATGAGATGGGCAGCATCCTCTGCGAAATGACCGAAGCGGTTAATGACGAATTTGCTTCAACAATCGGTACGGTTGCTGAAAAAGATATCGAAATCAATTCTGTTAAGGTAAGCCTTGACGATGTACTTGCATCATACAAGAAGCCTCTTGAAAAAGTATTCCATTCAAGAGTAACCGAGGATTACACAAAGCTTGACAGACCTGCATACAAGGCAGAGAACGTATACATCTGCAAGAACAAGGTTGCAAAGCCCCATGTATTTATTCCCGTATTCCCCGGAACAAACTGCGAATACGATTCAACAAGAGCATTTGAGCGAGCAGGCGCTACAGTAACCACAAAGATATTTAGAAACCTTAATTCCGCAATGATTAAGGAAAGTGTTGACGAATACGTAAAAGAAATAAAGAATGCACAGATTATCATGTTCCCCGGCGGATTCTCCGCAGGTGACGAACCCGACGGTTCTGCAAAGTTCTTCGCTACAGCATTCCAGAACGAAGCAATCAAGGAAGCTGTAACAGACTTACTTGATAACAGAGACGGTCTTGCACTCGGTATCTGTAACGGTTTCCAGGCACTTATCAAACTCGGTCTGGTACCTAACGGAAAGATTACAGGACAGGATGAAAATTCCGCTACACTTACATTTAATACAATCAACCGTCACATCTCCAAGATGGCTTATACAAAGGTTGTTTCAAACAAGTCACCCTGGCTTCAGTTAGCAGAACTTGACGGTGTATACACATCACCCGCATCACACGGTGAAGGTAGATTTGTAGCGCCCAAAGAACTCATTGAGCAGCTCTTTGCAAACGGTCAGGTAGCTACAAGATACTGTGACAACTTCGGTAACGTAAGCATGGATGAAGAATACAATATCAATGGTTCATTCGAATCAATTGAAGGTATCACATCACCCGACGGACGTGTACTTGGTAAGATGGCTCATGCAGAGCGTCGTGACAATGGTGTTGCAATTAACATTTACGGTGAGCAGGATCTTAAGATCTTCGAATCCGGTGTTAAGTATTTTAAATAATTTGAACTTTGGTCTTTTATAAAGATTGGAGAATTTTATGAAGAAGAATTTCAAATATTTTTTATTAAGTCTGCTTGTTTGCGCGAGCGTAATAATGCCCGTAACAGGCTGTTCATGCAGCAATCCTGCTGAAGAAGCAACAGATACCATCGAAGGCATGGCTTCGCAGGAAGAAAAGGCACAGGATGCACTTGATGCGTTTAATGCCGATGCCGATGAGAAGGGTGCGGAAGCAGACGCTATATTTGAAATGGTTGAATAACGGAGAAACAAATGAACTGGAGAGAATACGTAAGAAACGTTACCCCGTATATTCCGGGAGAACAGCCCAAGATTGACAATCTTATTAAATTAAATACAAACGAAAATCCTTATTCTCCTTCAGGAGTCGTAAAAGATGAACTTAAAAAGCTTGCAGAAGATTACGACTGCTTAAGAAGATATCCCAAGCCTAACTGTGACGCGCTTGAAGAAGCATTAAGCGAGTACACGGGACTTAAGCGTGAGCAGATTTTTACGGGTGTCGGATCGGATGATGTTATCTGTACATTGTTTTTAACATTTTTCCATTCTAAACTTCCGGTACTATTTGCGGATATTACTTATTCCTTTTATGAGGTATGGGCCGAGTTTGCGGGATTTCCTAAGGAACTTGTTCCCGTAAAAGAAGATCTTTCAATCGATATTAACGATTACAGAAAAGAAAACGGCGGTATTGTAATTGCCAATCCCAATGCGCCCACAGGCAAGGCACTTCCATTAAGTAAGATTGAAGAAGTGCTTAACTTCAACAGGGATTCGGTGGTTATAGTTGACGAAGCATACGTTGATTTCGGTGCTGAGTCGGCAATTTCGCTTGTAAACAAATACGATAACTTAATCGTAACCCAGACATATTCAAAATCCAGAAACCTTGCGGGTCTTCGTATAGGTATGGCATTTGCGAGCGCAGAGCTTATCGCAAAGGTGAAAGCCATCAAGTTTTCGATTAACTCTTATACAATGAACGAGCCTTCGCTTCGCCTCGCATCTGCGGTTCTTAAGGATGAAAAATATTTCAGAGAATGCTGCGACAAGGTTATCAAGACCAGAGAGTGGAGTGTTGAAGAGTTTAAAAAATTAGGCTTTTCGTTCCCCGAAAGCAGTGCAAACTTTGTGTTTGTAACACATCCTAAAGTTAACGCAAACGATATCTACAAAGCGTTAAGAGAAAGAGGAATTCTGGTACGTCATTTCAGCATTCCGAGAATTGACAATTACCTTCGTATTTCCATAGGAACAGACGAAGAGATGAAAGCACTTTTTGCAGCTTTAAAAGAAATAGTGGCTTAGAAAACGAAAGGATTCAGTGTAAGCGTAAAAGATTATGACAGCATTAAGAGACGCACTTGTAAACATGTTACTTGACCATCATATCGCACCCGTATGGATCTGCTTTATCGTAAGCATGATTCCCCTGATCGAACTTCGTGGCGGTCTGATTGTATCAAGTATTTTAAACGTTCCGCTCTGGAAAGCAATTATTTTCTGTATAGGCGGAAACATTATTCCGATTCCTTTTATTCTTCTTTTTATCAAGAGAATTTTAAAGTGGATGAAGAATATTCATTTTCTTAAAATCGACAAATTCGCCGAATGGCTTGAAAACAGAGCAAACAAAAAGAGCGATGCGCTTAAGAAAGGTGAGTTCCTGGGACTCATGCTTTTTGTAGGAATTCCTCTTCCCGGCACAGGTGCATGGATGGGATCTCTCATGGCAGCGCTTTTTGACGTAAAGCTTTGGAAGGCTGTAGTCGCAGAACTTTGCGGACTTATTCTCGCAACGATTATAATGTCGTTATTATCCTATGGCGCACTTGGATCGATTTTCCATTTTTTAGGTTAAATATATGGAAGCATATTCGGAATTTGCAAAGCTTTATGACGGTTTCATGGAAGACGTTCCTTACGATGAATGGTTTGAATTCGTCAAAAAGACTTTGTACGAAGACAATATAATAAACGGTATTATCTGCGAACTCGGTGCCGGCACCGGCAATTTTACGATGCGTCTTGCAGAAGTCGGATTTGACATGATCGGAATTGATAATTCGGACGATATGCTCAATGTGGCTTTGCATAAAAAAGATGAGTATGAATACACAGAAGATCCCGTAAATAAAGTGTCCGATATAATGTATCTTAATCAGGATATGAGAGAGTTCGAATTATACGGCACCGTAAGAGCGATTGTAAGTGTTTTTGATTCAATCAATTATATTCTCGAAGACGAGGAAATTATTCAGACATTTAAGCTCGTAAATAATTATCTCGACCCTAAGGGACTCTTTATATTTGATTTTAATACGCTTCATAAATACAGAGATGTAATCGGTGATTCCACGATAGCCGATTCGAGTGATGAAGCTTCGTTTATCTGGTCAAATTACTTTGATAAGGAAAGTAACATAAACGAATACGAAATTACGTTTTTCGTGGCTTCGGATAATGAAAACGATGATTCGCTGTACAGAAGATTCGATGAATTTCATTATCAGAGAGGTTATACTCTCGAAGAAATAAAAGGATTTTTGGCAGAAGCCGGACTTGAATTCATCGCCGCTTATGATGCGGAAGGATTTAAGGAAACAAGCGATGATTCGGAGAGAATCTTCGTAGTTGCAAGAGAGTCCGGGAAGTAAGGATAAAGAATGGATATAATCGTCAGGGCCACGGCCGCAAACGCACAGATAAGAGTATTCTCGGCATACACAAAGGACATGGTTGAAGAAGCCAGAAAAAGACACAATACTTCTCCTGTATGTACCGCAGCACTCGGAAGACTGATGACAGCGGCTTCAATGATGGGCTCGATGCTTAAAAGCGATAAAGATATATTAACACTTAAAATTGAATCCGACGGACCGATAGAAGGTGTTACCGTAACAGCCGATTCAAAAGGATTCGTAAAAGGTTACGTCGGAAATCCCAATGTGATTTTACCTGCGAACAAGGTCGGAAAACTTGACGTGGCAGGTGCTGTCGGAGTAGGATTTCTTGATGTAATAAAAGACTTAGGATTAAAAGAGCCGTATGTCGGTCAGACAGAGCTTCAGACCGGAGAGATTGCAGAGGATTTGACATATTATTTTGCAAGCTCCGAACAGACTCCTTCAAGTGTGGGCCTCGGTGTTTTAATGAACAAAGACAACACCGTAAAACAGGCGGGCGGATTCATCCTACAGTTAATGCCTGATGTGTCTGAAGAGACCATAGAAAAAATCGAACAGAATTTATCGAAGATTTCTTCGGTTACAACACTTCTTGACGAAGGTAAGGGACCCAAGGAAATACTTGAGATTTTATGTGAAGGTTTAGATCCTAAAATCATCGATATTATTCCGGTAGGCTTTAAGTGCAACTGCTCCAAAGAGAGAGTATCAAAAGCACTTATAAGTGTTGGAAAAGAAGAACTTTCAAAGATAGTCGAAGAGGAAGATTCAATCAATCTTCACTGTGATTTCTGCAATACGGATTACGAGTTCACAAAAGCAGAACTTGAAGAACTTTTGCAGTACGCAAAATAGAAACGGTTTAAGACTGTAATGTATTGTTTTGGGGAAATTGAATAAAAACGAGGTTATGAAAATGACACAAGCAGAAACAGCCTTAAAACTTCATGAAGAGTGGCAGGGCAAACTCGAAACCAAAAGCAAAGTAGAAGTAAAAACAAAGGAAGCACTTGCACTTGCGTACACTCCCGGTGTGGCAGAACCCTGCAAGGTAATTGCAAAAGATAAGGAAGCGGCTTACGTATATACGGGCAAGGCCAATACAGTAGCTGTTATTTCCGACGGTTCGGCAGTTTTGGGACTCGGAAATATCGGTGCGAGCGCAGGAATTCCCGTTATGGAAGGAAAAGCAGTGCTTTTTAAAGAGTTTGGCGGTGTAAATGCCGTACCTCTCTGCATAGATACGCAGGATACCGAAGAGATAATTAAAACGGTCACTTATCTTGCACCCAACTTTGGCGGAATTAACCTCGAAGATATTTCCGCTCCCAGATGTTTCGAGATAGAAGAAAGACTTAAAGCAACACTTGATATTCCTGTTTTTCATGACGATCAGCACGGAACCGCAATCGTTGTTCTGGCAGGTCTTATCAATGCTTTAAAGGTTACAAACAAGAACAAGGAAGAGTGTAAAGTGGTTGTTAACGGTGCAGGAAGTGCAGGTATTGCAATCACAAAACTTCTTTTAAGATACGGTTTTAAAAATGTCACCATGTGCGACAAACTGGGTATTATTTCAAAGGATTACCCTAACCTTAACTGGATGCAGGAGAAGATGGCTGAGGTTACCAATCTTGAAGGCGCAAACGGTACTCTGGCAGATGCATTAAAGGGTGCGGATGTTTTCGTAGGCGTGTCTGCTCCGAATATAGTTTCCGCAGAGATGGTAAAATCCATGAACAAGGATGCAATCATTTTTGCAATGGCAAATCCCGTTCCCGAAATTATGCCCGATGTGGCAAAAGCGGCGGGAGCAAAGGTAGTCGGTACGGGAAGATCGGATTTCCCTAACCAGGTTAACAATGTTATTGCTTTTCCGGGCATTTTTAAGGGTGCTCTTGAAGGCAGGGCAAAACAGATAACCGAGGAAATGAAACTTGCCGCAGCAACTGCTATCGCAAGCCTTATACCCGATGATGAATTAAACGAAGACAATATTATCGTTCCGCCTTTCCATCCTACAGTTGCAAGTGTAGTATGCGAGGCAGTAAAGAACAACATTTAATACAGGGGATTATATGAATTACAATTCCGATACATTATACAAACTGATGATTTTGTATATGTTAAAATCGGCGGCAGAACCTTTGACCTTATTACAGATAAGCACGTTTTTCGTCGAAAAGGAATACACGGATTTTCTGAAGATTCAGGGACATGTAAAAGCACTGGAAGATCAGAATTTCCTGGCCGTCAAAGAAAATCACAATAAAACACTTATCTCCATTACCGAAGAGGGAATGGAGTCTCTTCAGTATTTTTTAGGAGATATAAGTTCCGAGATTAAATGTGACATTCAGGAATATCTGAAAGTCAATTCTACGGAATTAAGAAGAGAAGCATCCATAGTTTCGGACTATTACAAGAATCAGTACGGCGAGTATGAGGCAATTCTCTGGGCAAAAGACAGAGATACCGAACTTTGTACGATTAAGATGACGGTACCGAGCGAAAAAATGGCTGCTGCAATCTGCGATAACTGGCAGGAAAAAAATCAGGAGATTTATCAGTTCTTGACTGAAAATCTTTTCTAAAATAATTATGGACGGGGAATAGAAATGGCCGACAGGAGAAGAAAAAGAAAAAAGAAAAAATCCAATTCCGTATACAAGGTCGTAGCCGCAGCCGTAGGTGTCTGCATGGTAGCGTTAATAGGTCTTCTTGCTGCTTATTTTATCAGCAATATTGACTTTAATTTCAATGAAAAGACACCCGGTACAATTGCCGAAGTCAAGATACTTCCGACATACGAAGCAGCCGTAACACCGACAGAATGGGCAGAACTTGAAAAGAATGTGCCTGTGGAAATAAGCCAGAACCTTCAGATAATGATGGTCGGCGATATGCTTATGCACCTTAATGTTACGCAGTCAGGTTTTAAGGATGACGGAACAAAGAATTACGATCATCTTTTTGAAAGAATTTTGCCCGATATTCAGGCGGCTGATATCAGAATCGTTAACGAAGAGATTGTATTTGCCGGCGAAGATATGGGCTTTTCAGGTTATCCTATGTTTAATACCGCAGAGGAAGTAGGCGATGCCGAAGCAAAGGCAGGCTTTAACGTAATTCTTCATGCGACCAACCATACCATGGATAAATGGAAACAGGGTCTTTTAAACACCATCAATTTCTGGAAGAAATATCCGGATATTATGGTTCTCGGCGTAAATGAAACCAAGGAGCAGCAGGATGAAATTACCGTTTTTGAAAAGAACGGAATGAAGATTGCGCTTCTTAACTATACATACGGACTTAACGGAATGCCTCAGCCCGACGATATGCCTTTTGCGGTTAATTTAATTGATGCCGATTTAATGGACAGGAATATCAAAAAGGCTCATGAAGTTGCAGATTTCGTTGTTGTTTTAATCCACTGGGGCAACGAGTACCAGCTTTATGCATCAAACGATCAGAAATACTGGTGCAACTGGTTTCTTGAAAGAGACGTAGATTTGATAATCGGTGCGCATCCCCATGTTATTCAGCCCATCGAATGGTATACCGACCCTAACGACGGCGACGAAATGCTTGTTTATTACTCGCTCGGCAATTATGTTACCGGTACGAGAGCGGCCAGAGCAGGTGTATATGAGCAGGCTGTAGGCGGTATGGCAAAGGTTGAACTTACCAAGAATGCTCAGGGTGAAGTCGTTATTTCAAGATACGGCGTGGAACCTCTTGTTGCCAATATCGGTAAGGGCGGATATCAGAGTATTTACACATGTCCTTTAAGTGAATATACTGAAGAGGAGAGGAAGAATACTATTCTTGCTTCAAACGACCCCACTTTTACGATAGAGAACTGCGAAGACCTTTGTGAAAAAGTGTGGGGAGATTTGTATAACAAGGGTGAGAAGGAAACCTGGATAACAAAAGAGTATTAGGAGGGTTAAAAAATGAGTGGTGAGAAAAAATCATCAAGGTCACCGTATTTACTGATTTCCGCAATAGTTTTTATTGCACTCGGAATTGCAGTAATCTGGTTCAGAGCTCCCATCGCAGGTATGGTAAACAATATCTTCAAATGGGTTGCGGCAGGAATTCTCGGCGTATTTGCGATAGTTAATATTATTGCATTTGCAAAGAATACCAAAGAGAAGATAAAAGAACTGATAATCGGAGCACTGGCTTTAATTGCCGCTGTTGTTCTTCTTTTATCCGATGTTGCTTTTAAGATTGAAAATCTTTTGCTGATTGTTGTGGGCGTTATGTTCGGACTTTACTTAATCGTTGAAGGTTTTTACAAACTTAAAGCTTCATTTGCCAGCAAAAAGAAATCAACCAAGGCATGGTTTGTTCCTTTAATCCTCGGAATCTTAAGCATAGTACTCGGTGTTCTGCTTATTTATCTTGCAATTCTTGCAAAGATCAGCACGGTTGTATTCGTGGTTATCTTCGGTGCGATTTTGATTTATGCCGGAATTCAGAATATCGTAAATATGTTTTTTAATACAAATGATTAAAATATCGCTTGAAAAATAAATGAAACAGTGATAAATTAACTGATGACAACAGGGGAGCTTGTGAAGGCAGGCTGAGAACGAGAGATACAGCTCGGACCCATAACCTGATTTGGATAATGCCAACGTAGGGATAGAGATTGCTTGAATGTGTTTATTATAAGCAGATGTATCAAGAAGTTGGTATATCTGCTTTTTTAATGCATACATAATATAAAGCAGATAAACCCAAACGAAAAAAACAAAGGAGCTTTTATTATGTTAGGAAACTGTTTGGAAAATGTACGTAAAAATGTACCTCTGGTACACAATATCACCAATTATGTGACGGTTAACGACGTTGCGAATGTACTGCTTGCATGCGGCGGAAGCCCGATTATGTCGGATGAGCCTTTAGATGTGGAGGATATTACATCCATCTGCGGTGGTTTAAACATCAATATCGGAACGCTTAATCAAAGCAGCATTAAAGGAATGTTTCTTGCCGGCAAAAAGGCAAACGAACTTAATCACCCGGTGCTTTTGGATCCCGTAGGAGCAGGCGCCTCGAAATTAAGAACCGATACGGCCGTTAATCTGATAAAAGAAATTAAATTTACGGTAATAAGAGGCAATATTTCCGAGATTAAAACCCTGGCTTTGGGAAGCGGAACAACCAAGGGCGTTGATGCCGATGTGGCAGACGCCGTGACAGAAGAAAACCTCGATTCGGCTGTTAAATTCGTAAAAGATTTTGCCAAAAAGAGCGGTACAATCGTAGCAATTACAGGTGCCATCGATTTGGTAAGCGATGCAGATACATGTTACATAATAAGAAACGGACGTCCCGAAATGGGTAAGATAACAGGAACAGGATGTCAGCTTTCGGGCCTTATGACAGCATATATTGTTGCCAATCCCGACAATCTTTTGGAGGCGGCAGCAGCATCCGTTTGCGTAATGGGACTTGCGGGAGAAATCGGCTGGAAGAATATGAAGAGCGAAGACGGTAATTCCACATACAGAAACCGCATTATCGATGCAATTTACAATATGGATGCGGACACTCTAAATAAGGGGGCCAAATATGAAGTGCGATAAAAATGATTTACTTTTATACGCTGTAACAGACCGCCACTGGCTTGACAAAAGGAGCCTTAAAGAGGTTGTAAAAGAAAGCCTCGACGGAGGAGTTACTTTCGTACAGCTTCGTGAAAAAACACTTGAAGACGACAAGTTTTTGGAGGAAGCGAAAGAATTAAAACAACTCTGTAAAGAATACAATGTGCCTTTTGTAATTAATGACAATGTGGATATTGCGATTGCCATGGATGCGGACGGAGTTCATGTAGGCCAGAGCGATATGGAAGCCGGAAATGTAAGAGAGAAGTTAGGCCCCGATAAAATCATAGGTGTATCCGCTCAGACCGTTGAACAGGCGGTTTTAGCCGAACAAAGAGGCGCGGATTATCTGGGTGTCGGAGCGGTATTTCCCACAGGCTCAAAAGACGATGCGGTTGAGGTATCGCATGAAACACTTAAAGCCATCTGCGAAGCGGTTTCGATTCCGGTTATTGCCATAGGCGGAATAAGTGTCGGAAACGTAAAAGAACTTGCGGGTAGCGGTATAGTGGGAATTGCCGTTATCAGTGCGATTTATGCGGCTGAAGATATTAAAAAAGCCGCAGAGGAATTAAAGGCCGAAACCGCACGTGTTGTAGGTTAAGAGTATTTATTTGACCGGAAATTTTAGGAGTACGGAATGATTAAAGGAGCCATTTTTGACATAGACGGAGTATTGCTTGATTCCATGGGAATCTGGGACGATCTGGGCGCAAGGTATTTGCGAAGCCTTGAGAAAATACCCGAAGAAGGATTAAATAAAATCCTTTTTTCGATGAGCATGGAACAGGGCGCTGAGTATCTAAATGAGCATTACGGATTAAACAAAAGCGTAAAAGAAACAGTCGACGGAATAGGCAGGATGCTCGAAGATTATTACTTTTATGAGGTCCTTTTAAAACAGGGCGCAAAAGAAGTTTTGGAATTTTTAAAATCAAAAAATATAAAGATGGCTGCCGCGACATCAAGTCCGAGAACGCATATAGAAAAAGCACTTTCAAGGAACGGACTGCTTGGATATATCGACAAAATTTATACGACAGGCGAAGTCGGAGTGAGCAAACATTCACCCGATATTTACAATCTCGCGTCGGATTTTCTTAAGACGAAAAGCGAAGAAACACTTGTTTTCGAAGATTCTCTGTATGCTTTAAAAACAGCCAAGGAAGCGGGGTTTGTTACCGTCGGAGTCTTTGACGAAAAAGGAGAGAGCAATCAGGCGGAACTTGAAAATCAGGCTGATTTATATTTAAAAAAACTTGATGATTTTATCGTTATGTCAGAGAAAATATTAAATTAAAAAATATGTATTAAACGTACATAATAAGCGGCACACCGGGGGCACCACCTTGCGCCGCTATAAAAAATTAATGCTAAAAGAAAGAAGGTAAAGAGTATGAACACAGCATTAACAATCGCCGGAAGCGATTCCAGCGGAGGCGCCGGTATACAGGCAGATATCAAGACAATGACGGCTAACGGCGTATATGCCATGTCGGCTATCACTGCTTTAACTGCACAGAATACTACCGGCGTTACAGGAATAATGGAGGTGACGCCGGAATTTTTATCCCTCCAGCTTGAAGCGATATTCACGGATATTTATCCCGATGCAGTCAAAACCGGAATGGTTTCATCCGGCTACCTTATCAAAACAATTTCATCAACGCTTAAGAAGTACAACGCCAAAAACATCGTTGTCGATCCCGTAATGGTAGCAACAAGCGGAGCCAAACTAATTAGCGACGAAGCCATTGAAATTTTAAAGGCAGAGCTTCTTCCACTTGCAACCGTTATTACACCCAATATTCCCGAGGCCGAAGTTTTATCAGGGATGACGATTAAAAACGAAGAAGACATGATAGCAGCAGCCAAGGCAATATATGAAAAGTTTAACTGCAATGTGCTTTTAAAAGGCGGTCATCAGATAAATGATGCAAACGATCTTTTATACCGGGACGGCGGATACGTTTGGTTTAAGGGTAAAAGAATCGACAATCCGAATACACACGGCACGGGCTGCACACTTTCGTCTGCGATTGCCTCCAATCTGGCAAAGGGTGAAAACCTTGACGATGCGGTAAAACATGCAAAGGAATATATTTCAGGTGCATTGGCCGCAATGCTTGATTTGGGCAAAGGCAGTGGTCCCCTGGCTCACTGCTACACATTATTATGACTTGATAAGGAGAACTGAAAATGGAAAAACAGAAATGTGACTGATGCGGAGGATATGTTGCAATAATAGCCGAGAAGTAAAAAGGAGTAATTTCATGAAAATATCAGATATTCTTTTATCAAACATAAAACCGCTTTGGGATGAAGCGGCAGATAAAAATTTTGTGATTCAAATGGCTGAAGGCACGCTTGATATTAATTCTTTTAAAAAGTATATGATTCAGGATTATCTTTATTTGTTTGATTATATTGAGATCCTAAAAGATATAAAAGCATTATCAAAGAATGACGATATATCGGAATTTCTGGAAGCGACCATCCGCGAAGTCGAAGAAGAGTTAAAAAGAGTGCATATTCCCAATATGGAAAAGCTGGGAATAAAGGTCGTCGATATACAAAAGTCCGTGCAAAACGAAGTATTTAAAGAATATGTTTCTTATATGAAATCATGTGCGGAAGAATACGGAATGATTGCAGGTCTTATATCACTTTTGCAGTGTTCGTGGTGCTATGCATATATCGCAAAAAAAGTATGTGAAAAGTATTCAGAGGAGATTGAAAAATCATCTTATAAGAACTGGTTTGAAGCATACACATGTAAAGCTTATATCGACGCCAATCAGACATGGATTGATGTCGTCGACAGGGAATGCATGAATATCGATAAAACCGATAGTGACAAAATGATTGAAATATTCAAAGAATGTGCCGTATATGAGAATAAAATCTGGGATTCTTTATTATAAGGGCGAAAAATAGTGGGAGCCGTGAGCTGTTCCATAGGCTCCCAAGTTTAATCTTGACATTTGGGATAGCATACGATACAATATCTTTTGCGTTTAAAAATGTGCATTTAGCTCAGCTGGATAGAGCGTTTGGCTACGGACCAAAAGGTCGGGGGTTCGAATCCTCTAATGCACGGATTAAGGAAAAACAGCAGGATGTTAAATCCTGCTGTTTTTTCTTGAGCCGTGCATTATTTCCCAAAGAGAAAGAGTGATGCCAGGGGAGCATCACTCTTTTTGGAAAGGGGAACGATTGTCGTTCGTATATAATCACAGTCGAAGCAGGAGATTAAAGGTTTACTTTGTCGACGAGAGTGGCGAATTCACGGCGATACTCGTCTTTTAAGGGGATTGTGTTAAGTTCTTCGACTATGTGATCTAAACTGCCGTCAGCGACAAATTCGCTGTTTCTTGCAACCATTGCAAATTCTGCCACAGCTGCTGAGAAGATGAAATCTTCCGAAGGCTTGTCGGTGTAGTATTTTGAACCGATTTCGTATTCAAGGAGCTTGGATTCGTCTTCATCGGGCTCTTTGTAACGAACGGAAAGTGTAAGCCAGTCGTTTGATTTTAATGCTTCTTCGGTAAGGTTGCTATTTTGGTATTTAAGGTCTTTGCCGTTGTCTGTGTTTTCTTCTGTTGTGGGAACGATTTCGTAAAGGACTGTTACAGAATGTCCTGCACCGATTTCGCCCGCATCCTTTGTATCATCATCAAAATCTTCGTTGTTAAGTGCACGGTTTTCGTAGCCGATAAGTCTGTATTCTGAAACGTACTTGGGGTTGAATTCAACCTGGAACTTAACGTCCTTTGCTACTGTAAGCATGTTGGCTCCGAGTTCTTCAACGAGTACTTTCTTTGCTTCGTGTAATGTGTCGATATATGCGTAATTTCCGTTGCCGTCATCTGCAAGAGTTTCCATTCTTGTGTCTGAATAGTTGTACATACCGTATCCTAAAACTGAAAGGTAGATACCCTTTTTAGCCTTTTCCTGAATCTGCTTTGAAAGGTCACTTGCAGAAGATTTTCCTACGTTGAAATCGCCGTCTGATGCGATGATGACTCTGTTGTTTCCGTTCTTAATGAAGTTGGCTTCGGCAACTCTGTAGGCTTCGTCAATACCGCCTGTACCGTTCGTGGAACCGCCTGCTCTTAAGGAATCAAGTGCGTCTAAGATTTTATCTTTTCTGTCGCCGCTTACACCTTCAAGTACAACATCGACACCGCTAGCGTAAGTTACGATTGATACGGTATCTTTTTCGGATAAATTGTCAATTAAGAGTGAGAATGATTCCTTTACCAGAGGAAGCTTGTTTTCGTCGCTCATTGATCCGGAAACATCTACAAGAAGTACGATATTTGAATCGGGTGTTTCCGAAAAATCAATTGCTTCAGTCTGAAGTCCGAGGTGTAAAAGCTTATGTTCGCTGTTCCAGGGACAGGTTGATATTTCAGCGTTTACTCCGAAAGGATCGTTTCCTTCGGGACCGTCGTAATTATATGTAAAATAATTAATCATTTCTTCGGCTCTTACCGCGCCTGCGGGAATTTCTTTAAGAGTATAGCCGTTATTGATAAGTCTTCTTAAATTCGAATATGAAGCTGAGTCAACATCTGCCGCAAAAGTGGATAAAGGAGAAGTTGAAACATCTTTAAAAACGTTTTCTCTTATGCTGTCATATTCTTCCGTATTCCAGTTAATTCCGTCTTCGGGTACTCCCCAGAATTCGTCTGCAGCGACAAGTCCGTCATAATTTTCTGCTTCTACCGCATATGAAAGAGTTGCGTTAGCGGTTTTGGAATAGCTGTTGGTATAATCGATATATTCCATGGGTGCTGTGTCAACTGCGGTTGTTGCGGGCTCCGATGCAACGGTGGTATAGTCTTCAGTAGTCGTTGTTGCAACATTAGCCGGACCACATGCTGCAAGAGATAAAAGAGTAGTTGAAGCGATAATACTTCTTAAAACAGTTTTTCTTTTCATAATCATTCCTCCGTTTTTTGCTATTGTTAATTTGTTTTTCAGATCTTTTTTTCCATTGTTTTTCATCGTTTACATTTCATATACGGATTCACCGTAAAAGATTTATGGGGATTTTTTAAAAAATTTTTTAAGAGACTTGAGGAAATTTGAATTTTGTCTGATAATTAGGGAAGAATTAAGAAAAATAAACAGGTAAAAATATATGGAAAACTCATATAAATTTTTTAAGAATACGGCATGTGAATATTATCCCTGTCATAAGGGAATAGATGAAATAAACTGTCTTTTCTGCTACTGTCCGCTGTACAGACTTAAAGACTGTCCCGGAAACCCGGAGTTTAAGCAGAAAGGCGATAAGACCATAAAGGTTTGTACGAACTGTACTTTCCCTCACCGGGCCGAAAATTATGCGAAAATAAATGATATTTTAAAGAATATGTAAGTGCCTCTAAAAAATGTTTTAAGAAGCCCTGCAAATCTTGTGCCTTTGCCCCTAAAATGATATAATTTATGGGTTAAGGGCATTTTTATTTTTTATATGAAAAATGCATAAATAATCAGATGGATATTTAATATATTAATCATATGCAAGAGGGAGAATTCAATATGATTTCAGGCAATTCAAAAAAGGGATTTAAAAGCTTTGCGGCTAAAGGTATTGCAACACTTTCCATGGTTACGCTTTTGTTTACTTCCGGATGTACTTTAGGCGGTTCAAATTTTTCCGCAATCGATAAAGATGTCAATACCAATTATCAGGCAAAACTGGTCCCTTCAACAGATAAGGAAACCATCGATAACGGTACGGATTCACAGATAACATTTCCGGATGGCACAGACAACCAGAACTTAAATATCGACAACGGTACGGATACAACAGACAGCGGAAACGTCATTGGGGGCGGTAAACCCATTATTCCGGGCGGATTTTTATGCGTTGATAACTGTGGATTTGAAGTATACAATTCAAATTCGTTTGCAAACCGTGCCCAGGGTGTTTACAAAATAGTTTCCGACGGCAGAGTAGAAGAATATATTGAGTTCTACAATGTAAACGACAATCTTTATGCTTTTTATTCGGGCAACGGATACGGCGGTATGGAATTCTTTACCGACGATCGTTCGGGATTTGCTTCCGAATACGCCAACAGCATGAGAGTTAAGATACTTTCTTTCTCAGGTTTGACGAATAACGGAAATTATATTTCGAACGGCAAACCCGCAGAAATGGATATGACATTTACCGAAGACGGTATTGAATTTACCAATTATGATACATCTTCGGGTGATACATTATTTGCTCCTTCAGAAGTTAAGCTTGAAAGAATCACCGGCGAAATGGGTTACCTGGACGGATTTGCTTATATGGATGACGAATATTCGGCCAAGCTTCTCTGCGAAGATCTTGATATTGAGACAACCGATATTCCCGAAGAAATTTTAGGCGGCTGGATTCTTTTAGGAGATCTCGAGAGCGGAATAGCTTTTGAGTTTACCGAAGAGGGTTATGTTCAGGCATATCTTAAAAACTACAATACCGAAGTTTCATTCTTAAGAGGTACTTATGCAGTCGGCAAGGAAAAGGTTAACGGCGGAACAAATATCTACATGAATATTGTTTATTTCGGTATGGGACAGGGACTTCCCTTCAACCTCTGTTACGAAATGGAAGACGGTAACCTTACGCTCGTAAAAGGCAATTCAAAATACGGCGAAGATGTTGCATGGGAAGGCGCCATGTTTATTCCTTACGAAATGAGTAATATTCAGAGACAGAATTTTGACGGTGTGGCTGCGATTTCTCAGGGTTCGGTTTACGGAACCTATGTTTCCGATGACGGACAGATGCTTCTTTTGACCGAAGGAGATTATTTCTACCTTTATAAAACCATAGATCTTGATGTCGTTTCGGATTTTGTGGAAGGTCATTTTGAATCAACTCCCGGAAGTCTTGAACTCTACGAACTTGACTATGTGGACGGAAATGACATTTATTACGGATTTATAGCTTTGATGGATCAGGACAATCTGTCTTTGACCATAAAAGAAACAGGTGAAACAATAGATTTTACACGTTATTGATACGGAGTAATCATGGAATCAACTTTAAGAAGAACGTGGTCTGAGATTAATCTTGACTCGTTAAAATTCAACTACAACATTATACGTAAAAAAATCGGCGACAACGTAAAATTCTTAGGCGTGGTTAAGGCTGATGCCTACGGACACGGCTCAATCAACGTAGCCAAAACGCTTGAAGAAATCGGTGCGGATTATCTGGCTGTCAGCAGTATCGACGAGGCAATGGAGTTAAGGGTAAACGGCATTAAAATGCCTATACTTATTTTAGGACATACTCCGAGAGAGCAGGTAGACAGGCTTATCGAATACGATATCACTCAGGCTGTAACCTGCAGAGCCAAAGCTGTTGAATATTCCGAAGAAGCTGTTAAGCTTGGCAAGACTTTAAAGATACATATAAAAGTCGACACCGGAATGTCCAGACTCGGTTATCTCTGCGAGGGCAATTATTTTGACAACGGCATAAAAGGAATCTGCGAAGCTCTTAATATGCAGGGACTTTATGCTGAAGGCATCTTTACACACTTTGCTGTATCTGATGAGCCGGGCGATGAAGCTTATGAATACACCATGCATCAGTTTAAGCTTTTTAAGGATGTATGCGCTGAAGTAGAAAGAAGAGCGGGCAGACGTTTTGAAATTAAGCACTGTGCCAATACAGGCGCTGTCGCAAGATACCCCGAGACATATCTTGATATGGTTCGCCCCGGACTTCTTTTATACGGTTACGGTGAATTTGCAAAAGAAATGGGTCTTAAGCCCGTTATGACTTTAAAGACCACGGTTTCAACGATTAAGATTTATCCCGAAGGAACTAAGATAAGCTACGGCGGTATTTATACTACGGATAAGACCACGCGAATCGGCGTGCTTCCTTACGGATATGCAGATGGTTTCTTCAGATGTCTTTCAAATAAGTGCAAGCTCTACACCGTGGACGGACCTGCGTGCGTCAGAGGAAAAATATGCATGGATATGTGTATGCTTGACATCACGGACATGATGAATGTTGAGGTCGGAAGCGAAGTCGAAATTTTCGGCGAGAAAAATCCGATTGAGGATCTCTGCGAAATTGCAAACACAATTCCGTATGAATTGACCTGTGCTGTAAGCAAGAGAGTTCCGAGAAAATATATCAAGGACGGCGAAGTCTTTGAGCAGGAACTGATGCTCAGAATGTAGATTTTTCTCATAAAAGAAAGGAACTAAAATGTTTAGAATAAACGAAAACACCAGAATAGGCGAACTTCTTCGTGCGTGTCCCGAGGCAGCAGGAATCTTACAGGAGATGGGTATGCATTGCCCCGGCTGTCCTTCGGCACAAAATGAGACTTTAGAAGAAGCATGCATGGTTCACGATATGGATGTGGACAGTCTCATAGAAGATCTTAAGGGATTTTTGGAAAACATGTAATTACAAATCTGTATATGCAGATTTAATGAGGCCGGGTTATGAAAACATTATTAAAGAATGCAAAAGTCGTAAATGTATTTACCGAGAAAATCGATTTTACAAATGTCTTAATCGAAGATGACAGAATAACAGGTATCGGCGATTACTACAAGGATGAAGATGCGGACGTAGTTGAAGACCTTGAAGGCAGATTCCTCTGTCCCGGATTTATAGACGGACACATTCATATCGAAAGTACGATGATGGTTCCTCCGTCACTTGCGCAGGCGGTCCTTCCTCACGGTACAACTGCAGTTGTGACTGACCCTCATGAGATTGCAAATGTATGCGGTGTCGACGGCATCAAATACATGCTTGAAATGAGCGAGAATATTCCTCTTCATGTATTCGTAATGATTCCTTCATGCGTGCCTGCAACATGCTTTGATGAAGCAGGAGCCATTCTAAATGCAGAGGATATCGAAGATTTATACAAAGAAGAGAGAATACTCGGTCTTGCTGAAATGATGAATTATCCCGGAGTTATTTACAATGATGCTCCGACAATGGATAAAATAAATGCCTGCGTGGAAAAAGGCAAACCTGTGGACGGACATGCACCTCTTTTATCAGGAAAAGATCTTGATAAATATATCTCTGCGGGAATTAATTCGGACCATGAATGTTCTGATGCGACAGAAGCCATGGAAAAGCTTTCAAAAGGCCAGTGGATAATGATTCGTGAAGGCTCTGCAGCCAAGAATCTTGAGAAGCTCCTTCCTTTGTTTGAAAGCCCTTACTATCAGAGATGCATACTTGCAACGGACGACAGAAATCCTGCGGACATCATAGCAGAAGGTCATATAGACAATATCGTAAGACTGGCAATTAAGGCGGGGAAAGACCCCATACGCGCCATTAAGATGGCTACGCTTAATCCCACACTCTGCTTCGGTATTAAAAGAATGGGTGCGATAGCATGCGGCTACAAGGCAAATCTTTTGGTTCTTGACAATCTTGAAAACATTGATATCAAGGATGTTTATTCAAACGGCGTAAAGGTCGTAAAAGACAAAGAAATCTCAGGCTTTTCGATTCCAAAAGCCGAGGATATCATTACAGGCAGCGTGCTTAATTCGTTCCATATGCCCGACCTTAAAAACGATGATTTTTATATTGATCCCAAGGGTACAAAGTGCAGGGTAATCGAAGTGATTCCCGGCGAAATACTTACGAACGAATGTATACTTGATATCGATTTTTCAAAGAATAACGGAATCGATATTGAAAAAGATATTTTGAAACTTGCCGTAATAGAGCGACACAAAAACACAGGGCATAAAGGTGTCGGTTTTATTAAGGGCATAGGCATTAAAAACGGTGCTTTGGCAGGAAGCGTTTCACACGATTCTCATAACTTAATCGTTATCGGAACCAGTGAGGAAGATATGGTTATCGCGGCCAATCATATCAAGAAAATCGGCGGAGGTCTCTGTGTCGTAAGCGAAGGCAGGGTTTTATCCGAACTTCGTCTTCCCGTAGCGGGTCTTATGAGCACAAACTCTGCGGCTGAGATTGCCAAAGCAAATGTTGAATTAAGAGAGAGTGCCGAGAGGATTGGAATAAACGAAGGCATTGAACCTTTTATGAACATGGCTTTCGTATCTCTTCCCGTCATTCCGGTATTAAAGATGACTACACAGGGGCTTGTAAACGTCAACGATTTCAAACGTGTTGATTTATTCGTCGACTAAGCCCGACAGGAGAATTAAATGATTTACAGATCGCTTGCACTTGTAAGCATGGCGACATTCTATATTATTTATTTTGCCAAACTTTTCCTTCAGAAAAAACGAGGGATAAAGGTATATAAACTCGCGCAAAACGAGAAAAACAAAAAGAATATTACAGAGATACTTTTAAAAATCGTATCGTTTACACTTCCGGTGCTTGAACTTGTAAGCATCATAATCGGAAGGTCTTTCTTGCCTATTATGGGCAAGGTAATCGGAGTTTATTTCGCATTCTTTGCGGACTTCCTTTTCCTTAATGCCATTATATCCATGAAAGATTCATGGCGCGTCGGAGTCGCAGAGGACGAAAAAGACAGGAAACTTATTACCGGCGGAATATATAAGTTTTCAAGAAATCCCGCATTTCTTGCATTTGACTTACTCTATATCGGTATAGTGCTGATGTATTGCAATATTCCTTTAATTGTATGCACGGTTGCTGCGATAGTTGTATTCCATCTTCAGATTTTAAGCGAAGAAAAGTTTTTGGAAGAGACCCTAAAAGAAGAATACGTCGAATACAAAAAGAGGGTCGGAAGGTATCTCGGATACGGAAAGTTTTCATTCCTTTCCGTCAGAATGTACGCTTATTTTATACTGTTTATCTGGTGCATATTTTATATTATTACGCTTCTTTTATACGCGGGACCTTTGCTTTCGTGGATATGGATCTGGATTATAATCGGAGCCTTTGCATTCTTAAGATTTATGATGCTTAAGTTTGCGATAGACAAAGACAAGAGACTAAAGATTCCCAAGGCGATAAAAATAATTTATTATGTTTTATTTGCCTTTGCACTGACTGTATTTTGCGTGGTTGAGTTCAATGTATTCAGGGCAATGAATGCTGAACCCGAAAAGAATCTTGACTATGTAATTGTGCTTGGTGCGGGCGTAAACGGTACCACACCTTCAAAGCCGCTTGCTAAGAGAATAGAAGAAGCATACTACTATATGTCCGATAATCCGGACACACTGCTTATAGCTTCGGGCGGTAAAGGACCTTACGAAAGTATCAGCGAAGCCGAATGCATTAAGAACGAGCTTGTAAAACTCGGTGTCGACGAATCAAGAATAATTCTTGAAGATAAGTCTACAAGCACGATAGAGAATTTAAGATTTTCCAAGGAAATAATAAATGACGACAGCAAACATGTCGGCATTATAACGAACAGTTTTCACGAATACCGTGCGGGACTTATAGCAAGGGAAGCAGGTTATGACAAGGTTTATTCTGTTCCTGCGGTTACGCTGTTTCCTGTGGGAATTCATTACATGTTAAGAGAATTTTTCGGAGTTGTGAGACTCTGGATGGAATACGGAAAGGTTATTTTATGAGCCAAATAAAAAAAATACTTCTCACAAAAGCAGAATGTGCCATTGATTTGGGCGACGGCAGTGAGAGAGGAGAATACGTAAGTCAGGATTATATTTTAAATGTTCTCGGACGTCCGATGAGAGCGATATCTTTAATGACTGCATATTATCCTTTAGACGAAACCTTCCCCACACGTGCTCATGATGCGTTCTCGGATAAGGAAATTTCTTTTCAGTGGGACTATCCTTACGACGATTACGAGACATACAAGGGCGGACTCGTAGGACAGCTTGACAAAGAGCCTTTCAACTGGATGAGAGACGTTCGTAAGCATGGTCAGGACGTATGCCTTACAGTCACAATGGATACGAATATTTCCGACGATCACATTAAGGCTATGGCAAAAGACCTCTCCACTTTCGGAAGAGTAATGCTTCGTGTGAATCATGAAGCAGGCGGCGACTGGTTTTCTTTTACGAAGAGAGCATCCTATGAAGACATTGCGTTATTCTTTGCTCATGTATGTGATATTTTCCACGAGGAAGCAAAGAACGTAAAATTAATTCTCTGTTTAAACGGTCTCGGACCCGACGGCGAGAAGATTGAAATGGAAGATACATTTGCTCCCGCAATCAAAGCCTGCGACATCTTTTCAATGGACCGTTATATGTCACTTCACTGGGGCTGGCCTTACGACATTGCAAAGAAGGATACAAAGAATTATTATAGGGAAACTGTTGCAAATATTTACGATATGGGCAAGCGTACCGCAAAGAGATTTGAGGCTGTAGCCGGTGAAAAGCGACCGATGGTTTTATCGGAAATGAATGCCGACGGCGACGTAACCGGACCTTACGAGCAGTGCTATATGCTAAAAGAATTCTGCGACAGATTAAAGGCTGATCCCGAAAAATGGCTCGAGGGCTTTACCTTTTATCAGTTCAGAGACAGAGGCCGCCTGGGACTTGAGTGGGAAGATCCAAACAATTCCGAAGTCGGTATAAAACTTCCTCTGATGGATACTTTTAAGGAAATCATCAACGACGAATTTTTTATGCCGAAGATTTCCGAAAAGTGCGAAATAACCCTTCCCGTAAAATTAAGATGGGGAAGCGCCGAAGACAGTGAAGGAGTTGCAATTCCTTTATCATTTGAAAAAGAACCGGTATTCTGTGAAGCATATTTTGAAGACGAGCTTAAAGACGCAAATCTTATGATGGAATTAAACGGAAGATGGTTTTACAAAGCACCGGGAACTACTTTTGTTGATTTTATGCCTGCATTTTTCGAAGGCAAAAAGGCAGCAGGCAAAGATTTAACTCTTAAAATTTTTGCTCCTCCCGCAACAGGTGAAAACGACAGCTCACAGGGAGACGACTGGACTATAAACTGGTACTACACATTAAACAAATTACCTGATATCAGGATTGAATATGAAGCAGTAATTTAATTTAGAGAGGTTTGAAATGGAAAGAATTATCACAAGTTTACTTGAAACCGATGCTTACAAGTTTTCGATGGGACAGGCGATTTACCATCAGTTCTCGGACTACAAGACCACATGGGATTTTAAATGTCGTAATACCGACGTTAAATTCACTCCCGAAATGGTTGAAGAGATTAAGAATCAGATCAGACTCTATTGTGATTTAAGATTCAAGGAAGACGAGCTTGAATATCTTCACAATATCAAATGGATTAAGGGTTCCTACGTTGACTTTTTAAGACTCTGGAAACCCAGATATGAAGATTTTGTAATCACAACCGATGCAGAGTGCGGACTTGCAATCGAAACCAAGGGAACATGGCTTAACACATCCATGTACGAAATCCCGACACTTGCCATCGTAAACGAAGTTTATTTCAGAATGGCATACAATTACGATGAACTTTTCGAGAGCTTTAAGGAAAGACTTGCGGCCAAAGTTGCAAAACTTGAAAGCGGCGAATATGAGATCAGTTCTTTCTCTGAGTTCGGTATGAGAAGAAGATTATCCGCAGAGGCACAGGAACTTGCTGTTAAGACTCTTCATGAAAGCAATATTAAGAATTCGACATTTGTAGGTACTTCGAATGTTTACCTTGCAAAGAAATACAATATCACACCTGTCGGAACCATGGCTCATGAGTGGATTATGTGCGTAGGTCAGGGTAACCACAAGCACAATCCCGCTTATTCAAACTGGTATGCGCTTGATGCGTGGGTAAAGGAATACGGCGTGTTAAACGGAACCGCACTTACCGATGCAATCACCACAAAGTGCTTCCTTAAGGACTTCCAGTTAACCTATTCCACACTTTTCTCAGGATGCCGCCACGACTCGGGCGATCCTTATGAGTGGGGCGATATGATGATTGAGCATTATAAGAATTTAGGCATCGATCCGATGACCAAGATGCTTCTTTTCTCAGACAGCCTTGATTTTGACAGAGCAACTGCAATCAACAAATATTTCAAAGGCCGCGTAAAAGTAGCCTTCGGTATCGGCACATATATTGCAAACGACACCAAGGTACCTGCGCTTAACATTATTATGAAGACCACCGCATGTAACGGAATGGATGTCGCCAAGATTTCCGACGTTGAAGGCAAAGGTATGTGCAAGAGTCCCGAATACATCCATTACCTTAAAAGATGCATAGAGTGGAGATTAAATCATCCCGATGATTTATTACGATAAGGAGATTTTATGAGATACAATTTCAGAACACAGAATGTCTGTGCAGTTCAGATAAGTTTTGACCTTGAAGGAGATAAGGTTTCAAACATCCAGTTTTTGGGAGGATGCAACGGCAATTTGAAAGCCATTTCAAAACTTGTCGACGGTATGAGCGTTGATTATATCGAAGAAAAACTTAAAGGCAATACCTGCGGCATGAAAAACACATCATGTGCGGATCAGCTTGCAATTGCGGTAAGACAGGCTTACGAGGAGAGTAAGAAGTAATTTTATTCGGGGGAGAGGGCAATGAACGGATATTTTTACGGATGGTATATGAAATGTCAGTCGAAGGATTCGACGGTGGCATTTATATCGGCAAGACATAAAAACGGAACGAGCGAAACCAGTTCATTACAGGTTATTACCGATGACGGCGCATGGAATATCGATATGCCGGGAACTGCTTTTAAGAAGGACTGTAAAAACATTTTCCTTGGAAAAAACAGATTCGGTAAAAACGGCATCAGGGTAAATATTGATAATCCCGATGCAAGGATTAAAGGCAAACTTGATTTCGGTCAGATAACTCCGATTAAATATGACATTATGGGACCGTTTGCGCTAATACCTTTTATGGAATGCAGGCATTATGTTTTCAGCATGCGTCATTCGGTAAACGGCAAAGTTGTAATTAACGGAAAGTCCTATGTATTTGAAAATGCCGTAGGATACTGGGAAGGCGATTCGGGAAGATCTTTTCCGAAGGATTATCTCTGGACGCAGACCTGCTTTAGCGGAGGCTCATTAATGCTTTCCGTAGCGGATATTCCTTTCGGACCGCTTCATTTTACGGGAATAATCGGAATAATTTATTACAACAAAAAAGAATACAGATTTGCCACTTATCTCGGAGCTCATATTCAGGAACTTCGCGACGGAAAAGTGCGTATTAAGCAGGGTAATATGGTATTTGAAGCAGGGCTTATAGAATCTTCGGGCAAGGCTTTAAATGCACCCGTGGGAGGTTCGATGATTCGTACAATTCACGAATCCGAATCCTGCAAGGCATATTACAAATTCAGAATAAAAGGCAAAACCGTATTCTCGTTTAAAACAACAAAAGCATCATTTGAATATGAATATCCTTCATAAAAGACTAAAAATTTACAACCTGGGAGAGACATGAAAAAATGGGCGTTATGATTATTGCCGATTCGGCAAGCGAAGTATCGCAGGAGACTGCAAAGGAGTGGGGGATAAAAATACTTCCGTTAAAGATAAGATTCGGTGAAGATGAATACCTTGACGGAGTTACTCTATCAAACAGAAAATTTTATGAGAAATTAATCGAATCCGATGAACTTCCGAAAACCAGCCAGATATCTCCGGCAGATTATGAAGAATGTTTTCAGTCTGCTGTCGATGCGGGAGACGAAGTTGTATGCCTTACAATTTCCTCGGGAGTCTCCGGATGCGTACAGAGTGCCAATATAGCCGCAGGAGAGTTTGACGGAAAAGTACATGTGGTTGATACAATGCAGTTTTGCATTTCCTACTATGTGCTCGTTGAATATGCTGTAAGACTTCGCGATGAAGGAAAGAGTGCGAAAGAAATAGCGGACGAAATTACAAGAGTCCGTGAAAAAGCAATAGTACTTGCCGTATTTGATACGCTTGAATATTTAAAGGCCGGCGGAAGACTTTCTTCAACCGCTGCATTTGTAGGAGAGATTCTTTCCATCAAACCGGTCATTACGATTACAAACGGAATCGTGGATGTTATCGGCAAAGCAAGAGGTTCCAAAAAAGGAAACAATATGCTTATTGAAAAGGTGAAGGAAATAGGCGGAATAGATTTTACGATGCCTGTTGTTACCGGATACACGGGCCTTTCCGATGAGTACTTACAGAAATACCTTGAAGACAGTAAAGATTTGTACGAAGGTAAAGTTTCGGATATAAGAAAGATAAGCGTCGGTGCCACGGTCGGAACATACGCCGGACCCGGAGCAATAGCAGTTGCATTTTATCCCAAAGGAATTTAAGGACAAAGAAATGGATTTTGACAAATTAACTTATTATCTTGATTCGCTTGTAATAAAAGATGATTTTCCGTCGGTTGACTGTATCATTTACAAAGACCACGAAATGATTTACAGACATATGTACGGAACCTGCGACAAGGCAAAAAGCATTCCCGTCAGAGACAATCAGCAGTATCTTATGTTTTCGATGACAAAGGTTCAGACTATGGTTGCTCTGATGCAGTTAGTCGAACAGGGAAAGGTATCGCTTGAAGACGATGTTGCAAAATATCTTCCCGCATACGGCAATCTTTTATATGAAAAAAGAGAAGGCAATAAAATTGATGTCGTAAAATGCGACAAGCCTTTAAAGATTAAACATCTGGTTTCAATGCAGTCGGGACTTGATTACGATCTTGGGCGTGCGGGTATTTTACGAGTTTTAAGTGAAAAGGGCATGAATGCCACCACAAGGGAACTCGTAGATTCTTTTGTGGAAACGCCTCTTAAATTTAAACCGGGCACCGGATTTTTATACAGCTTAAGCCATGATGTTGTTGCTGCGATAATCGAAGTTGTGTCAGGCAAGTCCTTCGGGGAATATTTAAAAGAAAACATCTGGGACCGTCTCGGCATGAAAGACACCATGTTCGCAAAGCCCGAAAACTATTTAAACAATCTGGCTGTACAGTTTCAGTGTGATGAGAAAGGCAATATCAATCCTATTGAGCCCGTGTGCCAGTATCAGCTGTCCGAAAAGTATGAAAGCGGCGGAGCGGGACTTATTTCCACCACTGAGGATTATGCAAAATTTGCCGACACAATTGCCTGCGGCGGTGTAAGCAAAGACGGTAAAAGAATCATAAAAGCAAAAACAATCGATATTATAAAAACCAATCTTTTATGTCCGCAGGGCTTAAAGGATATCGAAGAAAATATGGGCAGAAAAGGCTACGGTTACGGTGTCGGAATGCAGATTCTGATGAAGCCGAGAGCAGCCAAAGCCAAGGCTCCCAAGGGAGTGTTCGGATGGGACGGCGCTGCGGGAAGCTGCATCATAATGGATACCGAAAACAAACTCTCGCTTGTTTATACCATGCATGTAAGAAACTGCGGTATGGCATACGGAGAAGTGCATCCGAGGTTAAGAGATTTTCTTTATGAATAAGAAAGGATTAAGATGAAAGATTTTATAAGGGAACTTCAATCATATCCGGGAATCGGAACGAAACTTTTAACTTATAAAAGAGAGATTAAACCCACAAAGGTAAGCCTTCAGGACAGCAAGGAAGTGTATTTCCTGCATTTTGCTCCCGAGGTTAAAAAGCACTCCGAGATTATTATCTATATTCACGGAGGCGGATGGAACAGCAAATCTCCCAGAGACTTTGAATTCATCGGCCAGAGAATGGCCAAGGAAGGCTATGAATGTATCCTTATGGGTTACAGAAAGGTTCCGAGAGTCCATTACAATCAGATAATCGATGATGTGTGTATAGAATACAAGGCGATTTTAAAATACCTTAAGGGTAAGGAAATCGAAGCAAACCGCGTGATAATAATGGGTTCTTCCGCAGGTGCGCATTTAGGTTCTCTTCTTGTGTATGATAAGAGCCTTCATAAAAAATATAAAATCGGCGCCAAGAGATTTGTCGGTTTTATAGGTCTTGCAGGCCCTTACTGCTTCGAAGGAAAACTTCCCTGGGCGCTCAATCAGCTTGTAAGCGATCTTTTCGAAAAGGATCAGGACTGGAAGGAAGGCGAGCCTTATTCGAAGCTTGATTTACTTACACCGGGCGATTATGAACTTACAATTCCGATGTATTTAATTCAGAGTGACCATGACGGCGTGCTTGATTTAAAACATACGCTTGTATTCGCCAGAAAGGCCATGGAGATGAACATGCCTGTGACATTCTACAAGGTTCTTGATTCAAAGAATACGCATTCATATTATTCGACGGCGATTTTCTTTGACGATCTGACAAAGAGCAGAACACTTCAGACGGTATTTAATTATATCGG
>JAEEGF011489920.1_pt1 | contig 33319 bp, 25 predicted proteins | sample 9134171 | NCBI WGS metagenome assembly JAEEGF01 (sample SAMN16246542, study PRJNA631951) | gut metagenome | biome: gut microbiome; feature: rumen; material: AP-attached | host: Bos | place: Iran: Karaj | collected 2018-10
AGTGATTTTGTAACATGTTGATTATCAATGGTTATTTCCGTTTTTGCGACATGTGTGCAACATCCGGTGCTAACGCATTGATAGTCAGTTAAAGTCGTTTTCGAGGAGGTGAAGTAAGTTTGATAAGCAAATAACAAGCAATTATAGAAATCCCGTATAACTCAAGTAGTTATGCGGGATTTTACTTTTATGCGCCTATTCTGCATTTTTTACAGGTATTAATCATCTTCAGGGAAATACTCATAATAAATATCACCAATGGTATCGGCAAATCCCCATCCGCATTGCGAGGCCCACTCCATACACTGCCTCAAACGAGGCTTGAAGTGCTCCAACATATTATTCTTGGCAATGAATGCCATAGTCTTTTCGAAATTATTCTCTACAGATGTATAATACTGCTCCCACCATGTCACCATAGTCGTATGTAAACTGACAAGCGTTCTCGACATAGCAAAGCATCAAGTCAGCCAACTTGTCCGGAGAAGGTTTCAGTTTCTTGTAATCAGAAACAGCTTTCCGACAAACCGAGAACCGGGTCTTTGGCTCCTGTCGTCCCCTTGAAGGATAGAACTCTTCTGTAATAATCTTCTTATACTCTTCCAGTAATGTTTGTATCTTGTATATTACTCATTTTTGTCTATATTACTTTCTTGTTGAATAGAATCTTCGACGATTTCCCAATAGCCATTTCTTTTACCATTCACTCTACGTAGAATGTTCTTCTCTTGTAACGCTATGGTAATTGTTTTGACGGTTCGCTCTGACTTCCCAATTTCAGCAGCAATCTCTTTTTGGGTAGCAGATGGATTCTTTTGCACTATGCGGAGTAGAGCGACTTCTTCCAAAGCGCAATTTTTGCACTTTTGGGGTAGTTCTTCGCCAGCTTTTGCACTTTGAACTTCGTGATTTGCACTTTGGGATATGGTTTCGTTCTCAACTTTGTTCCAATCAACGTGCATAATCCTGTTTCTGAGGTCATGTTCTTCTCCAAGCAACATACTGCGAAAGAACCTCTCCAAATACACTATTGTTTCTGTAATGCCATTTGTCAAATCATTATAGTTGGCACGAACAAGCGCGTTTCGGAATATGTTGTTTATTATATTTTACTATTCTTCTTCATTGTTCTCATCTTCTAAAGGCTTATCCTTGAAAGAACCATTTTTTTATGCAACGAGTGCGATGAATGGTAATGCCATTATCAGCTGAGTGATATTTGGCATTGTTTTAGTCGGCTGATTTGTAAGATACTCATTAATCAATATTACCCGAAGCATGGCTCTAGCATCAGCATTCTGGAGTAATTTGAAGAGTGTATCATCAATCTCGGCAAACTCAAAAGCATTACGCATAGACTTGACTGAATAACTTCCTGATGGAAGATTTTTCTTTTCCTGTTTTTCCTTGCTCCAGGGTTCATCCTCTGCGACAAGCATTGCATCGATGTCATACTTCTCCACTAGTTTCCTGAATGGTTCATGCTGCATGTGGAAATATGGTTTCGTAATATCTGGTGTAAAAATGGATGATTCACCCAAGTATCTTTTCCAGATACGATTGAATTTATCTATCAGCTCATCTGTTAATTCTATCTGTGGGTAACGAATAACCTCACTCTCAATCAAATCAATGATTGAAAGCAACAGGATAGCTTTGTGTGGAGCTTTATGACCTTTCACTTTTGCGGTATGCAAATGCGTGAAAACTTCTATGTAATCCTTAAGGCTATTCATCTATTTCATCGTTGTTTTCGTAATGAGAAGTAGCAACCTTAAACTCCTCGATATGTTTTGCCATTTCGCTATAAAAGAAATCTCTATCCAAGAAGGTAAGTTGCTTTACTGCTCCCAGCTTATTGAAGTATGAGGTAAGACCGTTCGCTACATTTTCAAGACTAGGAATGCTTGCTTCGTTATCTTTGATGTATTGTAGAATGCCAATTGCAGCTTCCTTGTGTTGTATAACCTTACCAACACCAAAACGCACAATACGCAAAGTGTAATTCTTGAAAAGGAACTCGGTTAGTTCATATTTATTATCTCGCTGCTCATCTATAGAGAGGTGAACCAACCACCATAGACCTGCAAGTCCATGTCGCATCATACCATGAGCCTTGAAGGTAAAGTGATTGAGAATACTTTTCCTCAAATCTTTCGCTTCTGCAAGATTCCATCGCTTCTGCATATAAGGAAACAAATCCGTCAGAGCCAGTGACTCCCAAAACTGAGCGTTTATTGCTTGTAATGGCTTTAGCGATTTGTAAGCATCGTATAATGCAATAGCAGAGAGGAAATCTCCCTCAGTGGTCGGAACCATGCGTTCGAGTAATCCAACAGGTTCTTTGACCTGAGGTGTTACAAGTAGCTTGTCTTCCTCATAAGGGAACGACTCTTGAAGAAATCTGTCCAAGCCTTCGCCTCGGTCTACTTCTTCAAAAACACTTTCTATGTAACTTTGCGTCAATATCTTCTGTAGTGCCATATCATTCCTGGTTCTGTTCCTTGTTGGCAAGGTAGTTAAACAATCGTTCATATGGTTTGCCCAAAAGCAATTGTGCCAATTTATCTACGCGCCAATCCTCTGGCTCTTGATCCATAAACTCTGCAAGTTCTGGTTCTGTCTTAATTCGATAGAAAATTGTTTCTGCCCATTTCCGATTATCATGCCTTTCAATTCTACATAGTGCATACATTAACGAGTTGAGAACAATAGAGGCATGTAGTATGTCTGCTTTACTATTTACGGCCGGATTGTCCTTGTATTGTTGATACAATGCAGTAGGCAAACGAAGCTCAATTTTATCTTTGTCGAGTATGGTTGACGGCAGTGGGTCTTCTGTTTCATTTATTTCCATAAAGGTTCCAACTGCCTTCAACTTATCATACTTGATGTCTGCATAATAGTAAAATTGACCTAAGATTCCCAATAAATCACCTGCATCCAAATCAAAGGTGTGGCCGCTATAATCAGGATGAAATCCTTCATTGGTATAATCAGCCAATCCTTTTTTAAGAGTTATTGTGCAAGAGAAGTTGATTCTTCCTGCCACACTCTTACGAGGTATGTCTATTTGGAAATGGAGCAACTTACCCTTAAAACACCTCCTGTATCTTGTCATGTCACAACTCACCTCACAGACATAGTCGGCATAATCCTGTTCAACAAGTTTCTCTATTTCCTTGTTCTCATATCCTAATTTGACAACAAAGTGATAGTCCTTTTTGTCTTGGTGTATCTCAACCTCTGGTTCTGAAGGAGCAGGCAAGATGTCATCAAAGCTACCCAATACTGGATAGGGAAACGTAATATTATTTAAATTCATAAGCGGTCAGTTTTATAGCATGCTTCATGTTGTCAGCAAATTCCAGCTCAACGACATTCTTGCTTTGTGCTTTGAGTTTTAAATTTGTTACAATATTACCAGAGATTTCACCCATCGATGATTTTACAATGTCGATGGACTCATCATATTCTTCACCACCCACGATGATTTCTATCTCACCACGTTCAACGTCGAAGTCCGTATGAATGACTATAGAATGTACCATTCGGCCATTTCTGCTCTCAGCCATTACTCGATAGCGGACAGGAAGGTTACGTTTGAACTCGCCAACATTATCATTTTCTGTTGGTGTAAACCCTGTTATGTCAGGACTTCCTCCAGACCCCTTCTTCTTCTTTTTCCCTTCTCTTCGTTTGTGACCACCCAGTTCACCTCCCGACATTCTTTCTCCACCTTGATTGCCAGTAATGGTGACAACCTTTCCGACAGATTCCTTATTCGATGTGTTAAATGTAGGTTCTGGTGGAGCAATGATGGAGATGGGCGAAGTACCTTCGTCCTGTTCTTCTTCGCTTGGTTCGCCAAAGAAGGGATTGTCTTCTACATCATCTCGATTAGAGCCTACCAGATCTTCGGGTACGAACAGATAATCTTCAAGACCTGTAACGCCCAAAGGTCCAGATTCCGACGAAACAAAAATTTCACGCAAGCTTTCATCTATGAATGCTTGCAATTCATCGGCAATCTGTTTTCCCTGCTGCCTATTTCTTCGAGGTTCCCATTTCCTATGTGAAGGGTCTTCAATACTCTTTAGCAATTTGTTTCCGTAAGTATCTGTACAAAGGAATACACCGAAATAGCCATAGCTACTTGAATAGAAACGAGACCTATAGATGAACATTCTTTGTTTACGCATGTGAATGATACCGTCACGCGCTTCCTTATTCTTCCACACAAAGAAACTTACTTGCCCAAGCAAAGGAAGGACTCTGTCTATTTGGATAAAATCCTTGCTACTATTGGCATTCTTAACCGTTTCATAGTAAGGGCGTGGATTATAATTATCTCCCGACTTATATCTGTCCGACATTTCAGGAAAATGCATAGACATCAATTCATCCAATGTGTCAGCATTGATAAGGGTGTCACCTATTTCAACTTCCAGTTTATTGTGCATGAATGCCAACCAGAAATGGCGTAAAGCCGCTTTAATCATTTCGTCGTATGCCTCATACCGTTTATCCGTTGAGCCATCAACACCCATAATATAGATGTCCGTTCCTATCTCCTCACGTCTGAATTTTGTAGGTATGTCTGTTGGAATACTTGCTGGTTGCTTACCATCTTGGTTGTCATAATAACCATAATGCTGGTATTTAACCATCTTCCCGTTTTCATCTTTGAACAGGTGGGTACAAAGGCTTGCAGCACCTTCAAAAAAGGTTTTACCTTCTTCCGTCATAGTTGATACCAATACGGTATGGATTGGCGACATGAGGAAATAGGCAGCTTTACCGAAGCCAAAAGAACCGCCGGAACTTTCCTCTTCCTTGACAGTCAAACCTACAGCACGAACAAAGGCATGGAATGGAGAGTCGTTAGGCTTATAATCCATTCCCTTGGTATTGTAGTCTGACACCTTGATATATTCCACTACACGCTGACCATTACACAACATGTCAAAGCAATTCAGCATATCCTCATACTGAGGTTTCGCTTTGTCCTTGTATAGAGATATAACACCTGCAATATGTGAACGCAATTCATAGAATGATTCGAATGTCTTAGTGCGCAACTTGCCAAACTCAAACTTCATTCTCAAAGGTTGAGATTTGTCAAGCACAACATCAAGTGAATTCTGTATGGATTCACGTATCAATGACGGATAAGGTGTTGCCGTGAAGTGTTCTGCGGCAGCATTATTCGGACCTACATCCTGACTTGCTTCCTGTTGTTTAGCAAAGTGCCACGAACAGTTACATTCTAATTCGTTCATAATCTATCTCGTTATTTTCTATATTGTTTAAGGTCTCGCCCAAGCACTAACGCAAAAGGCAATGGAAATTCTCCACCAACCTGGTGGAGTTTTTCAGGACTCAATTCTTTACCAACCTGGTAAAGTTTTGTCACATATTGATTTTCAATCCTTTGCAATTCTGCACCGGCTTGGTGCAGAATTTCTTCCTCTCCTTGAGTATAAAACAAATACCATTGTTTCATATACCAAAGATTGCGTACAGAAAAACCATCCGCATTAGGAAACTCTCGCTTCAAATCTAAGCTTACTTGTTCTACAACTCCTGCTCCCCAGCGTTCTTCGGCTTTTTTCTGAACCAAGTCACGACCAAGTTGCCAGTTAAACAAAAGTTTCTCAACATTTACCTTGACAGCTGCCTTCACCTGTGCGGAACGATAGCGACTCTTAATGTCCGCTATCCAATCCGCATAGTCTGCATCAATGTGAATGTCATGCGACTTCACGATATGTGGTTCTGCCTGTGGCTGTATGTCCTTATTTTCTTGCGTCATCTTTTAGACATTGTCAGGATGGAAGTAATCAGTTCAACGGCAAATTTACAAAAAATAATCGGAATAACGGCAGGAAAGTTCAAAAATGTGTTATTGCATGGGCAAATTTCAGATAAATCATCTAATCTTCATATAAGGGTGGGTTCTAAAAATTCCAACCATAAGTGGAACTGACCTCTTGCAGCCCATTTTTTGCATACAAATGGAACCATGGTTTCTGATGCAAAATAGAGAGAAAAAACTGCTCGTTTTGCATAACGAGCAGTGCATGACTGAACCTTTTACTGTAATTTAATAGCTTTCAACTTACTATTTGTACCGTTTTTTATTGTAAAATGAATGCTTTTGCACGATAAAAGATGCCTAATGACAAGGTAAAAGCTATCAAATTACAAGGTAAAAGCTATCAAATTACGAATCGGAAGGATTGCCGCAAAAGGGCGCAACAATTTAAAGCTCTGTGATACAGAACTTTACAGAAAATGCGCATTTTTGCCGTTTTTGGGAGAAAAAACGAGCTTCGTGATTTCGAAGGGCAAAATTCGCGAGTTAAATACGAACGAGGAGACTAAATCACCACCGCCGTACCGCTGACAGCAACCATGAGCATAGAGTTGTTCTGTCCGATAGTCTCGTAGTCAACATCTATGCCGATGATGGCATTGGCACCGAGTTTCATGGCACGCTCCTGCATCTCTTCCATCGACGTGTTCTTCGCCTCGCGCAGCACCTTTTCATAGCTGCCAGAGCGTCCTCCTATAACGTCGCGTATGCCAGCAAAGAAATCCTTTACGAAATTTGCGCCGATGATGGTCTCACCGGTCACCACACCCTTGTATTCCTTCACTGGGTGTCCTTCCACGATTGTCGTTGTAGTCAGTATCATAATTCTTTTTCTTATAGTTAATATGCGGCACGATACTTGCCGTCTTCCTTATCTTCAAGCATAGACAGGTAGCTTTGGTATCGCGACTGCGCTATATAGTGCTCCTCCACTGCCTTCAGCACTGCGCATCCGGGCTCATGCGTGTGTGTACAGTCAGAGAAACGGCAGTCCTTCGAGAAGTGGAATATCTCCTTGAAGTAAGACGTGAGTTCCTCTTTCTCTATGTCGAACGTACCGAACCCGCGCACTCCGGGAGTGTCAATTATCCATGTATCCTCAGCCAGTTTCAGCATTTCGCTGAAGGTAGTGGTGTGCGTGCCCTGGTTATGTGCATCGCTAATCTCCGCCGTACGCAGGTTAGCATCGGGTATCAGCGCATTGATGATGGTGCTCTTCCCCACTCCACTGTTGCCGCTGAACAAGGTAATCTTTCCCTGCAGCCGCTGCTTCAGTTCATCGAGTCCTTCGCCTGTAACGGCCGACATTGCCACGCTCTCATAGCCAATGGTGCTATATAGCGTGCGCATCATCTCGAGGTAGTGAGCCTCATCATCGTCCAGCAGGTCAGTCTTGTTGAATATGAGCACCACGGGCACCCTGTAAGCCTCAGCCGAAGCGAGGAAGCGGTCTATGAACGTGGTGCTGGTCTGCGGATGGTTTATCGTCACTATCAGCATGGCCTGGTCCACGTTGGCGGCTATGATGCTGCTCTGCTTGGACAGGTTCGACGACTTCCTGATGATATAGTTCCTACGGTCCTCTATCTCCGTAATCCATGCATTCTCGTCGCTGTTGGCCTGCGATATCACCACCCTGTCGCCCACGGCAACAGGATTGGTGCTACGTATGCCCTTCAGGCGAAAGTTTCCCTTCACCTTACAGTCAACCGTAGCACCATCGTCGGTCAGTACAGTGTACCAGAACCCCGTATTCTTTATAACCAATCCAGTCATCAGACTGTCATTATCTCCTTGTTCTTCTCCTCGATAAGTGCATCGAGCTTAGCGATGTACTTGTCGTGAATCTTCTGCAGGTCGTTCTCTGCATCCTTCTCCACGTCCTCAGACAATCCGTCCTTGATAGCCTTCTTCAGCTTATCCTTGAGGTCACCGCGCACGTTGCGCACCTCTATCTTAGCCTTCTCGGCAATCTTGCCGCACTGCTTCACGAGTTCCTTACGGCGCTCCTCAGTAGGCTGCGGAATAGCCAGGCGTATCACCTCGCCGTTATTATCTGGCGTGATGCCCACCTCTGAGTCCATTATGGCCTTCTCAATAGCGCGTATAGCCTTCTTGTCCCATGGCTTTATGGCTATGGTACGCGCATCAGGCGTGCTGACGTTAGCCACCTGGTTAAGTGGCACCATCATACCGTAAGACTCTACCTTGATACCATCAAGGATAGCTGTATTGGCGCGACCTGCGCGAACACGCGAAAGCTGCTCCTCAAGGAACATCGCCGCCATCTCCATACGCTCCTCGGCGTCCTGGAGTATTTCTTTTACTTCTACCATTATTATTTATGTGTCGTTATTGTTCTCTGGTGGTCCTTGTCAGGTTCCCACCTCCTTTATTCTTATATACTTAATCCTACGTTATGGCAACTATCGCCTGAGGGGCTGTTCATAGTGCCTAATTCAGCGACAAAGTTACTTATTTATTTCCATTCTACAAAATTTTTAGCCAACAAAAGTTTGTGCAGGCGGATATTTTCTTGTAACTTTGCAGTATGAAACTGAAAGTCACACTATATGTCACCATCATCGCCTTCGCCATCACATCGTGCGGAGTGACAGGCAAACATGCCAGCGATGACAGTCTGCCTATTGAAATGAAGTATTCCGAACTGCTGACCATGGAGCAGCACGACGGCTACGTAACGGCACGCATCACCGACCCTTGGGACTCCACACGCACGCTGCACAGCTACGTATTGGTGCCCAGGGAGGAGAAACTGCCTGACAACCTGCCTGACGGTGACGTAATACGCACCCCTATATCCAACGCCGTGGTTTACACCTCTGTACACTGCGGACTGATAGACGAACTGGGGGCCTACGACAAGATCAAGGGTATTTGCGACCTGCAATACATCAACCTGCCGAAGCTGCACAAGGATGTTGCGCGCGGCAAGATTGCCGACCTCGGCGAAACCATGACACCGAACATAGAGGGCCTGATAGACATCAGCCCCGATGCCGTAATGCTGTCTCCGTTCGAGAACAGCGGCAGCTATGGCAAGCTTGGCAAGCTCGGAATACCGCTCATTGAGTGTGCCGACTACATGGAGAGGACTCCGCTGGGCAGGGCTGAATGGATTCGCTTCTACGGCATGCTGCTCGGCAGACAGCATGAGGCAGACAGCATATTCGCCAGTGTTGAGCGAAGCTATGACGACACTCGCCGCGAGGCCCAGCAATACAAATCGCGCCCTACAGTAGTGACGGAGATGAAGATAGGCAGCACATGGTACATTGCCGGCGGCAACAGTACCGTGGCAATCCTCATTGACGACGCCGGCGGCGACTACATCTTCAAGGACTTACCCGACAAGGGTGCAGTGCCTTACAGTCCGGAGGTGGCTTTTGAGAAGGCCAAGGATGCCGACTTCTGGCTTATAAAATACAACCAGGCTACCGACATGACGCTTGAAGACCTCAAAGGCTTCTGGAACATGAACGCCTACATGTCTGCCTATCAGAAACAGAATGTATATTCGTGTAACCTGTCGGGCACCATGTTCTTCGAAAAGACTCCGTTTCACCCCGATGTATTGCTGCGCGAATACGTAAACATACTGCATCCTACCGACAAAGCGAACCTCATATATTACAAGAGAGTGGAAAGGAAGGATTCCTTGTAAGCAATGCGTCGCAAACGGAAGAACATAAGGGTTTAAACAATGTATAAAGGTACTATATTGAACATATTGCTTGCCGTGCTGATGGTTGTGCTCGCCATGCTCAACCTGATATATGGCTCCGTAAGCATACCTGCCAGTCAGGTGCTCAGCATACTCGCAGGCGGAACAGCAGAGAAAGCCAGTTGGAACTACATCGTAATGGAAAGCCGACTGCCTCAGGCTGTCACCGCCATACTGTGCGGCGCATCGCTGTCAACAGCCGGACTGCTGCTGCAGACCACCTTCCGCAATCCACTGGCAGGTCCTTCCATACTCGGTATCACCAACGGTGCCAGCCTCGGCGTAGGCATAGTGATGCTCGTGACGGGCGGTGTAATAAGCATTGGCGACAACGTGATAGTGGGCTACTTCGCCGTCATCACCGGAGCATTCCTCGGTGCCATGCTGGTCATCGTACTGCTACTCGCCTTCGCCAGCATGGTAAGCAACAACCTAATGCTGCTGATAGTCGGCATCATGGTAAGCTACCTGGCATCGAGCCTGGTAGCCCTGCTAAACTTCTTCGCCACCGCCGACAACATACACAATTACGTAATGTGGGGCATGGGAAGCTTCAGCGACGTCAGTCCGGCACAACTGCCGTTCTTTGCCATGGCAAGCATTGCCGGGCTTGCACTCTCCGCACTGCTCATTAAGCCACTTAACGCCATGCTGCTCGGCGACAACTATGCCTCAAACCTCGGCATCAACATCATGCGTACGCGCCAAATGCTGCTACTTGCCACCGGAGTGCTCACCGCCGTCGTGACAGCCTTCTGCGGACCGGTAGCATTCATCGGACTTGCCGTTCCCCACATAGCACGTCTCGTGACACGCACGTCGAACCATGCCACCCTACTCCCTGCCACCATGCTCTGCGGTGCATGCATAGCACTGACATGCAACCTCATCAGCATGCTTCCGCAGAACACCATCATACCGATTAACGCCGTTACGCCTATCTTCGGTGCACCGGTTATCATATACATAATATGCCGCAAGAAATGGTAAGGGCAAGAGAAGGCAAGGGCTCTGAAATACAAAATACAGATTTACAGCACAAAACAGAAAAACGTCACTGTGTGTGCGTACACATTCGTTGACTTTTGTCAATTATATTCCAAAAATGCCGATAAAATCCAAAAATTGTTTGCGCACACAGCGGAAAAGTTGTAATTTTGCATCGTCAAAACAAAGTTAACATTTGACAGATTAGTAATTCTGAAATTCAATCTCAATAGTTACTCGCTTTTGATAAGGTTCAAAAAGATTGCAGGATAAACATAAAGTAGCAACCAAACGTCTGACTGCGACAAAGCAACAAGACTGAACCGCAGAACGACACCCCTCCTCTTCGAAGATAAGCAAGAGGTTACATGAAATAGATATTGTTTAGGTTAGTAGATATATAATAGATTTAGGTTTTAGTTATTAGGTTAGAAAAAGGTTGTTTAACTCTTGGATAATGAAGATTGACCGTGAGGTTATTTTTCACTTAGAAAAGGCAATTAGTTAAACATACTTTAAATGCACTGCCGCTCGAGAAGAGTAGCAGTGCATTTTTTCGTCACATATATTTGTCTGTTTCAAAACTTTATTGTAACTTTGCAGAAATTTTGGTATGCACACCAAAACAAAAAGAGCACACAACACTATAATCAAACAATATGGGCTACAACAACAAAACCTCAATACATACAATAAAAGCATCATATATATCCTGTATACTTGCCTTCATCGGCAACATTGCACTGGCATACATTATATATATGCTGTGCCGCATAGTATTCTTTTTCGTCAATTGGAATTTCTACAAGGAAGGCTGGTCGGAACTTTCGCTCAGCGATATACTGTGCGGCGGACTGCTGTTCGACACCTCTGCCATACTCTATACGAATGCGCCCTATGCCTTGATGATGCTGCTGCCGTTCCACTTCAAGGAACGTGCCGTATGGCAATCACTCGCCAGAGGACTGTTCATCGTCGTTAACAGCATAGCTGTAATAATGAACCTTGCCGACAGTGTGTATTTCACCTATACCGGCAGACGCTCCACCACAAGTGTATTCCGAGAATTTTCAAACGAGAATAACATCGGCAGCATAATTGGTACCGAACTGCTCAGCCACTGGTACCTCGTCATCATAGGACTGCTGCTTATCTTCATGCTATATAAATGTGCGCTGAAGGCCGACGAACTACGTTTCTACAGCCACGGCAAGACCGGCAAGACCGCCTACTACGTGCAGCAGGCTATAGCCCTGCTCATCTTCGCACCTTTGTGCGTGGCTGGCATGCGCGGTGGTTTCACCACTGCTGTCAGGCCTATCACCATAAGCAATGCCAATCAATACGTAAACCATCCTACCGAGGCCGCCATAGTGCTCAACACTCCGTTCGCTTTCATACGCACCATAGGAAAGGATGTGTTTGAAGACCCTAAATACTTCTCTGATGCCGACCTCGACAGGATATATGCTCCTATCATCAATGCCAAAGCAGACACTACTGCCACACCAAGCGTGAGGAACAAGAAGAACGTGGTGGTGCTGATAGTGGAGAGCTTCGGCAGGGAATACATAGGCAAATACAATGAGAAGTTGGAAGACGGCAAATATAAGGGCTACGCACCATTCATCGACGAACTCTATGAACAGTCGCTGTCATTCGACTATACCTTCGCCAATGGCCGTAAGAGCATTGACGGCATGCCATCAATACTTTCAGGCATACCACACTTCATAGAACCATTCTTCCTTACACCGGCATCGCTCAACGACGTCAGCGGACTGGCAGGCGAACTGGGCAAATGCGGCTACAGCAGTGCATTCTTCCATGGTGCAGAGAACGGCAGCATGGGCTTCGAGGCATTCTCGCGCACCACCGGTTTCCAGAAGTATTACGGCAGGACGGAGTTCAATGCCGACAAGCGTTTCCGCGGTGACCTCGACTACGATGGCACATGGGCTATATGGGACGAGCCATTCCTACAGTTCTATGCCACGAAGATGACAGAGATGAAGGAACCGTTCGTAACGGCAGTATTCACCGCATCAAGCCACCATCCGTATGTGATACCAGAGGAATACAAGGACAAGTTCCCTGAGGAGGGCAAGAACCCGATACACAAGTGCATCAGGTACACCGATATGGCACTGCGACGTTTCTTCGAAACAGCAAAGAAACAGCCATGGTACAAGAACACCATCTTTGTGTTCACCTCTGACCATACCAACATAAACGACCACAAGGAATACGCCACAGACCTCGGAGTGTTCGGCTCGCCAATACTTTTCTTCGACCCTTCTGGCGAGATGCCACGCGGACGTTGGCACTCCGTAGCGCAGCAGATAGACATCATGCCTACCGTACTGCAGTACCTTGGCTACAACCAACCTTACGTTACATTCGGCATTGACCTGCTCAATACGCCTGCAATCAAGACGTGGGCGGTGAACTACAGCAATGGCACCTACCAATACGTAAAGGGCGACTACGTAATACAGTTTGACGGAAAAAACATAACAGCTGCATATAACTTCAAGAAAGACTGGTTCATGCGCAACAACATTAAAGACGACAAGGTTCTGAACCCTACCTTCATTCTTATGGAACAAGAACTGAAAGCCATAATACAAAGCTATATGCAACGCATGGAACAAAACAGGCTCATAATAAAATAAACCATAACGTCTTTTACCTTCGCCAACAAGAACTATGCTCTACGTCGATGTCATCCTACCCTTGCCACTTGACGGACTCTTTACCTACTCCGTACCTACGAAGTTGGAAGGAAAGGTGCAGCCATACGTAAGAGTGAAAGTGCCGTTCGGAATCACCAAGACACATACCGCACTCGTAGTGCGCAGCCACAACAACGCACCAAGCGGCGACATCACCGTAAAGGACATAATATCTGTACTTGATGAGAGTCCGGTGCTGCTGCCACAGCAATACAAACTATGGCAATGGATAAGCGACTACTACATGGCTCCGCAAGGCGACATACTGACGGCAGCCCTGCCTCACGGCATGAAGAAGGAAGGCATCTACAGACCAAAGACGGAGGTTTACGTAAGACTACGTGACGAATACAAGAATGAGCGGTCGCTGCAAAACGCCTTCAATATACTACACCGTTCATCGAAACAGACAGAGGTGCTCAATACCTACTTGCAAATAAGCGGATGGGGAAAGGAAGGAACAGTGAAGGGGGTGACGAGGGAGGAACTGATGAACGCATCGCACTGCAACAGCACCGTGATGAAATCGCTCGTTGACCGTGGCATAATGCGCCTGTACGATGTAGAGGTAGGCAGGCTGAACACTGAAGGTGAGCCTCATCCAGAGAACATCAAGCCGCTAAGCGAGGCGCAACAGAAGGCAAAAGACGAGATCTGCCAACCTTCAGACGTCAACGTGACGTTGCTCCACGGCGTGACGTCATCGGGTAAGACAGAGATATACATACACATGATACAAGAGGCTATCGACCGCGGCGAACAGGTAATGTACCTGCTACCGGAGATAGCACTCACCATACAGATAATGCAGAGGTTGCGCAACGTCTTTGGTAACCGTCTCGGCATATACCATTCTAAATACTCTGATGCAGAGCGTGTGGAGATTTGGCAGAAGCAACTGTCCGACAAACCATACGACATAATACTCGGTGCACGCTCTGCCGTATTCCTGCCATACCAAAGGCTCGGACTCGTGATAATAGACGAGGAGCACGAAACAAGTTTCAAGCAGCAGGATCCATCGCCACGCTATCATGCACGCTCCGTCGCCATGATGATGGCACGATGGGCTGACGCCAAGGTTCTGCTGGGAACTGCCACGCCATCGGCAGAAAGCTATTACAATGCCACGCAAGGCAAATACCGTCTCGTAACACTTACGCAGCGATACAAGAACCTGCGATTGCCGAGCATACAGGTGGTTAACGTGAAAGACCTCAGACACCGTAAGATTATGCGAGGCATGCTGTCGCCGCAACTCAAGACAAGCCTTACGGAAGCGATTGCAAACGGTGAACAGGCTATAGTATTCCAGAATCGCCGTGGATTCTCGCCTATCATAGAGTGTCATCAATGCGGATGGAGCCCCAAATGCCCTAACTGCGACGTATCACTGATATACCACAAGACCATGTCGTCACTGACATGCCATTACTGTGGCTACTCCTATCACATGCCTTCCGTATGTCCCGACTGTAAGAACCCCGACCTGCGCGACCGCGGAGCCGGTACTGAGAAGGTGGAAGACATCATAAAGGACGAACTGGACCGTGGCGACATTAATTCACATGGATTGCTACGCATAGCACGAATGGACCTCGATACCACACGTACCCGTAATGCATACGAACGCATTATAAACGATTTTGCTTCTGGCAAGACCAACCTATTAATAGGAACGCAGATGGTGACGAAGGGACTTGATTTCGATAACGTAAGCGTAGTGGGAATATTGTCGGCTGACACCATGCTCAACCAACCAGACTTCCGTGCCTACGAGCATGCCTTCATGATGATGACGCAGGTGGCTGGACGCGCAGGACGCAAAGGTAAGCAAGGTAAGGTGATACTACAGACGTCACGCCCTGACCTACCCGTGATAAGACAGATAGTGGACAATGACTTCCAGGGATTCTTCCGCATGCTGATGGAAGAACGCCGCATGTTCCACTACCCACCCTTTACCCGACTGATAGACATCTATCTGAAACACAAGGATGACGCTACGGTAAGCAGTGCTGCCACCGAACTTGGCAGCCGACTGCGCCAAAGCTTTGCCAACCGTGTGTTAGGTCCGGACCGTCCGTCCGTAGCACGCATAAAGACCATGCACATACGCAAGATAGTATTGAAACTGGAGCTTACGCTGAGTCTTGCGCAGACACGCCAATGCATACGCTATGCCATTGACATGATGATGAAGGACAAACGATACAAGAACCTAATGATATCGTTTGACGTTGACCCACTATAGATATTAATATACAGAGTACTGACATAAAAGACAAAACGACAATTCAGATATGCATATCCGAATTGTCGTTTTGTTATATAGCAGATCATGTATAATCAGAATATAGGCTGCGCAAGCAACTGATACATGAGCACCTTTGCCATACGCTCGTGGCCTGCATCATTAGGGTGCAGGCGGTCTGTCTCTGCATTATTGAAGAACTGTGCATACTCGTCAAGCATTGGATAGAGTCCACAGAGTGCATTCATGTCTATCACCGGAACCGCCCACACATTGGCAACCTCCTTTGTGGCATCTATATAAGCCTGCAAATACTCACCACACTGGTTGGTATAATCCTCTGAGCACTGCCAGTTCTTATCGTTGGCATGGAAGTTCTGACGGTGTATCGGAGTCATTACTATCACCTGCTTTGTCGGATACATGCGCTTAACCTTATCCATGGCAATGTTTATGCGTCCGCGATAGGTATCGTTATCCATGCACAGATATTGGCGTTTGCGCATGGTCATCTGCTTAGGTTTGCCATGACCGTACATCACTTCCTCTTCCTTCTCGTCATACCATTTGCCGAGTGGCACACCATTATTATAATCGTTTGTCCCCATGAATATCAGTATGGCATCAACCGTGTCACCATGTTGTGCCATCAGTTGGTCAGCCTGGCGTGGTATATCGTTCCATTGTCTTCCGCTAACAGCATACACATATGGCGTTATGCCGAGCCACTTTTCAAGCAGCGACCAATATTTGTTTTTCGAAGCCTTGTTGCGCGGATCTGTTATGGAATCTCCGAAATACGCTACCTTCTTACCAGCCCAAGGATGCTGCACCGTAACCTGTGCGGAAACTGTCATGACCGCCAATGCCATCATGACGATAAAAGAGTAAAGTCGTTTCATAATTTTCTGTGTTTTTTATTTAAAAACGTAGCAAAACCGTTTTTATTGTGCCACTGAATGAAAGCATTAACGCCAACAAATGACGCGTCGTAATTTTTGTAAATATATTTGTGAAATTGAAAAAAAAAACGTACCTTTGCATTATATTAAAAAACAGTCACTTTACACAACTATGATTGCTTCGAACAGACTATCGGCGAAAGGCATACGAAACTAAACGCTGCTTGTATTTTCGACACCTTGAATATACTTCCCACTTCATTAGCAGGTATATAAAAGGCAATACGAAATCACATACAGTGAAGTCTTCCTCAAAGCAAGCAACGACTATATCCCACGTGTTTGATATCTAAAATCAACTACAATGAAAGAACAGAAATATGAGACTGCCATGAAGCAGTTAGAGGAAACAGTACAGAAAATGGAGAGCGGCGAACTTGACATCGACTCGCTCGCCAAGGAACTGAAACATGCACAAGAACTGATAAAATTCTGCAAAGACAAGCTCTATAAGACAGAGGAGGAAATAAAGAAGATAATTGGGGAAGAAAAATAACGGAATAACGAAATAACGTTATGACGAAATAACGAGATAACGCCAAAATAAAAAAACAGCAATGACATTATATCCAAAACTCATAACCGACGCACTGGCAACCGTAACGTATGCCGGTACAAAGAAAAACATTATAGAGAGCGAGATGCTGGCTGACCAGCCAAAGATTAACGGCAACAAGGTTGAGATAATACTCATATTCCCACGCGAGACCGACCCATTCCTGAAATCTACGGTAAAGGCTGCCGAGGCTGCCATACACTACCACGTAGGCAAGGAGGTGGAGGTTACGATAAAGACCGAGTTCAAGTCGGCTCCACGTCCTGATGACGACCACCTGCTTCCACAGGTGAAGAACATCATCGCCGTAAGTTCCGGCAAAGGCGGTGTGGGTAAGAGTACCGTCAGCGCCAACCTCGCCATATCATTGGCACGCCTGGGTTACAGCGTGGGACTGCTCGACACCGATATCTTCGGTCCGTCAGTACCTAAGATGTTCCAGGTGGAGGATGTGCGTCCGTATGCCGTAGAGAAGGACGGCCGCCAACTCATCATGCCTGTAGAGCAGTACGGGGTGAAGCTTCTTTCCATAGGTTTCTTCGTAAACAAAGACACCGCCACACTGTGGCGCGGCGGCATGGCATGCAGTGCATTGAAACAGCTCATTGCTGACGCCGACTGGGGCGAACTTGATTTCCTCATCCTCGACACACCACCGGGCACCAGCGACATCCACCTGTCATTGCTTCAGACTCTCGCCATCACCGGTGCAGTAATTGTCAGCACACCACAGGCTGTGGCACTGGCTGATGCCCGCAAAGGTATCGACATGTACACCAACGACAAGGTCAACGTGCCTATCCTCGGACTGGTGGAGAACATGGCATGGTTCACGCCTGCCGAACTGCCAGAGAACAAGTATTACATCTTCGGCAAGGAGGGTTGCAAGAACCTCGCCGCAGAGATGAACGTGCCGCTATTGGCACAGATACCTATCGTGCAGAGCATCTGCGAGAACGGCGATGCCGGCACTCCTGCTGCCCTCGACGTGGCATCGCCCGTAGGCCAGGCATTCATAGCACTGGCTCAGAGCGTGGTGACGGTCACCAACCGCCGCAATGCCGAGCAGGCTAAGACAGAGCGAGTGAAGACGCACGAATAATTAATTAAGAATTAAGAATTAAGAATTAAGAATTAAGAGTTATGAGTTATGAGTTTTGCATTATGAATTAGGAATTAGGAATTATGTATTGTGAATTATAAATTATGAATTAGATGAAACGTGCCATAACCACCCTGATGCTTGCCGTGGCTGTGATAGCAGTCTACGCACAGTCCATATCTTCTTTGTGGAAGTCATACGAGAAAGCCGCCGAGGATGATTTGCCTCAGACGGCCATTAGTTGTCTGCACGAGATACAAAGCAAGGCCGAGAAACAGAAGAAATACGGTGATCTGCTCATGGCTTTGATGAACGAGCGCGCACTTCAAGCGGCAATTTCGCCTGACTCTCTGAAGGCTTATGATGCTCGTATGGCTGAACGTCAAGAGCGATGGAAGAAGAGCAACGGCGTGGTTGCAACCATGTATCTGACGGCTATGGGGCGCAATAACAAGAGTGCCGACATCGATTCACTGCTTGCCTCGCCTAATGCCAAGACCTACACCAAGGCTAACATGGCAAAGACATACAAGCCTTTCCTCGAAATAGAGAAGGACAGCAAGTATTTTAACCATGACCTTATAAGCGTCATAGCACTGCACACGGGGCAAAAGAAGGCTCTGCAACGCCATTATGCCAAAACAGGCAACCGTCCTGCCGCATGTATCGTTGCGTCAATGCTTTCTTACAGCAACATGGAGACCATCGATTCACTCATTAATATATATAAGGACTTGCCTGAATGTGGTGAATTGGCGATAAAGAAATGCTCTTTGTTCAAATACAATCAGAACGCAAAGAAACTGGCATGGATTGACGAAGCACTGCAACGATGGCCTTCATGGAGGAATAATGACAAACTACGATTATGGAGAGAAGACCTGACACGTCGGCAGTTTAGTTGCCGATTGAACAAACAGGTGTCAAACTCTGACATCGAACAGAAGCTGTATTTCTCAAACCTGAGAAACATTAACGGCGTGAAAGTCACCTTGCAGCGAATGCAACGCAACAACTACGAAAACTTTTCTGTAATTGAAGGTGAAGGTACTGACGCCCGAAGCTTCACGCATACGTTCAAGGCTCATAACGAATACGAATTGTGGTCTGACTCAATGTCGCTCGGACGTCTGCCATGCGGCGTTTGGAAAATTGCGGTCTATGACATCGACAATACCCGTTTATATGACACGAGTGTGCTGTATATCACTGACATGCGTATCATAGAGCAGACCATGCCAGAGAAGAAGCGCCGCTATGTCGTGGTAAACAACATAACAGGGCATCCCGTTGCCGGCGCAACTCTTCATCTGCTTGACCGCAAATACAAACAGAGTAACTACTATTACGAGGACAAGACTTACATTACCGACGCCAACGGCGAGTGCATCGTCACCACAAATGACGGAACGATAGCATACGCAGAGAAAGGTAATGACAACGGTATGCCTTGCAAGAACATCTATAACGGATACAGTTGTGGCTCTGCAAGCACTCAGGATTATCACACAAACATTTATACTGACCGTGCCATCTATCGTCCGGGACAGACTGTTCACGCTGCAATAATATGCCATTCGCTTACCGAAGGCAAGGAAAGCAAGGCCATGGAAGGCAAAAGGGTGACCTTGAGACTACGCAATGCCAACTATAAAGAGATTGCAAAAGTCACCGTTACCACTGATGCGTATGGCACTGCAACAGCTGATTTCACCCTTCCTGAAGACGAACGCAACGGACGTTTCTCTATCGCGACTACAGGAAACGATTTAGAAATACTCTATTTCCGCGTGGAAGAATACAAGCGTCCGACATACGAAGTCACGATAGAGAAGCCTGATGTGACTTACAAAGTTGGCGATACGCTGACCGTCAAGGGCACGGCAAAGACCTACAGCGGCGTTCCCGTGACGAACGCGAAGGTGGCTTACACCGTAAAGCGACAGACTCCGTGGTGGTGGCGCCATTGGTATGAATACAACAGCGGCGATGATGCTACATTAATAAAAGACACCATCTACACACAGGCCGACGGAACATTCACGCTGCGCATGCCTATGGTACTGCCAGAAGATGCCAAAAAGTGGAAGCATTGCTGTTTCTACGCAATAGAAGCGTTGGCTGACGTTACTGACATTGCCGGCGAAACCCACTCGGCTTCATTGTCTTTACCTATAAGCAACCGCAACGTTTTCTTCGGATTGGACATGCCTGGCAAGATGCTTGCCGACAAAGACATGACCATAAAGTTCACACGTCTTAACAACATCGGACGCGAGACTGAAGGAAAAGTAAGCGTGATGCTTGACGGAACTGCACTGCCAAGCGCCGAGGCCAACAAGGATTACGCCCTGCCTGCCGACATCCCGTCGGGAAAGCACTCGCTGATGGCGGTATGTGAAGGCGATACTGTAAAACATGATTTCGTAGTATTCCGCAAGAATGACACCAAGCCTATGACCTACACGCATGATTGGTGGTATCAGTCTGGTGGTGAATTCAGCGAGGAGGACGGCACTGCGTGGATACAGATGGCTACATCTGACAAAGACGTATATGCAGTATATTCCCTGTTCAGCGGAGAGAAGGTGCTCGAAAGCGGTTCGCTGCGCATGGACAACAATGTCGTCACACGCACATTCACATACAAAGAGGAGTATGGCGACGGCATTACATACACCGTGGCATGGGTGAAGAACGATGAACTTTATTCGCACAGCGGAAGCATAAAGCGCACGCTACCGTCAAAGAAACTGCAGATGCAGTGGACATCATTCCGCGACAAACTCGTCCCCGGACAGAAAGAGCAGTGGACTCTCAACATTAAGAACCCTGACAACACGCCTGCCAAGGCTCAGCTCATGGCGGTACTCTATGACAAGTCACTCGATGCCATCGTAGGACACAGCTGGAGTTTACCTGACTATCGCAGACTTTTCGTACCTTCTGCCTACTGGACTACATCTGTCTTTGGCAGTCTTAACATGTCTGCTTACGCTCCATTTGGAAATTACAAGTATGCCGAACTGCGGTTTACCGACTTTAGAGGTGTTTTTCACAATATGAGAATCACAGTACTTGGCAGCTCTCCCAGGTCAATGGTAAGGTATTCTCGCGCTAACGCGGAAGCGCCAATGATGATGAAGAGCGAGTTAGCCGTAGGAGCATATGACGTAAACGCCATGGAAGACGGAGAAATCCTTGACGAGGTAGCTGTCGTTAAAGCAAAGGCAGCCATGCCCGTACAAGAAGAGGCCGCTGACGACAACACCGCAAACGACGGCCTGCGCACGAACTTCGAGGAGACGGCTTTCTTCATGCCTCAACTCATTACTGACGGCAAAGGAAACGTGAACCTGCGCTTCACCTTGCCTGAGAGCGTCACTACATGGAAGTTCATGGGACTTGCCCACGACAAAGACATGAGAGTAGGAATGCTTACCGACGAGACAGTGGCGCAGAAACAGCTGATGGTGCAGCCACGCATGCCGCGCTTCCTGCGTCAGGGCGACAAGGCAAACATCAGCGCCACGGTGGCAAACCTTTCCGATAAGGACATCAACGCTACGGTCAAGATGACATTACTCAACGCCAAGACAGAGAAAGAGCTTGCGGTTGAAAGCATGAAGGTGAAGGTCAAGAAGGGCGAGACGGGCACTGTCACCTTCCCTGTCGATGCCACGTCATTACCTGACGATGGCATAATATGCCGCATCATCGGCGAGGCTGCAAACCACAAGGACGGCGAGCAGCATCTGCTGCCTATCCTTCCTAACACCGAGGAGGTGGTTACCACACGCACATGGACGTTGTTCCACCCCGGCGACTCAACTATACTTCTCGGCAACATCATGCCTGGAAGCAAAGCCATCGGCAAGCCTCATCTCGCCGTTACATACACTGACAGTCCGGCATGGATGATGGTTGACGTACTTTCCAACGTCAGGACACCCGACTGCGGCAATGCCATCTGCCTGTCGTCAGCACTATATGCCAACGTAGTGGCATCGGCAATCAAGGACACCTTATTATATAATGGTACGGCAAACATCATTGCCCAGCTGAAGAACCTGCAGCACGGCGATGGTTCGTTCTCTTGGTGGCCTGGCATGCCGGGCAGCCGCTATATGACGATGGCAGTGGCTAAGACACTGACACGCATGGAGGTGCTTGCCAACGGAGCCAAGACCGAGGGCAGTTGGAGAGCTTCTGTTGACAACATGCTCGACAAGGCTATGCAATACATGGCAACAGAGATGGCAGAAGACGTGGAGCGTATGAAGAAGAACAAGAAGGAGGGCCTGAAGCCGTGGCTTTCTGACACGCAGCTCGACTGGCTCTACACCCTTGCCATAAGCAACAAAGACGGTGGTTCAACAGCCCGTTATCTCATGAAACTTGTTGAGGAGAACACCAAGAAGGCTGACTTGGCAACGAAGGCGGTGGCTGCCGTGGTGATGAACAAGAACGGACGCAGGAAGGATGCACGTACATTCATCGAGAGCATAAAGGAGCATACCGTATATCGCAGCGACATAGGACGCTACTTCGACTCTTACCGCGCTGCCTATTCATGGTGCAACTACCGCATACCTACACAGACTATGTGCATAGAGGCACTTAAGGCCGTAACGCCTGATGACCATAGCACCATTGCAGAAATGCAGCGATGGCTCCTGAGCAGCAAGCGCACGCAGCAGTGGAACAACACCTATAACACGATAAATGCCGTGCATGCTTTCTTCGACGGCGACGCTACAATGCTGAAGAAGGGCACACCTGCTGCTATCGCTGTTGACGGCAAGGCCTTGACGACAACCGTCCTCAACGAGCGCTCTGCCCTGATAAAGGGCGAGACCGACGTCATGTCTGCCTCTCCTTCGCTCCTTGTAGGCAAGAAGACCGAGGGCGAGTCGTGGGTATCAGCATACGTCACCAGTCGTCAGAAGAGCAGCGACATAGAGCAGGCCTCAACGGGTATCACCATAAAGCGCGAGGTTATCAGCGGAACTAATCCGAAGGTGGGCGACAAGGTGAAGGTAAAACTGACCATAGAGGCTGACCGCGACTATGATTTCGTGACCGTAACCGACAACCGCGCTGCTTGCCTCGAACCGGTAAACCAGCTCTCCGGCTACCGCTACGGCTACTATCAGGAGATAAAAGACAAGCTGACGGCATACCACTACAACATGTTGTCGAAAGGCACTCACACCATAGTGACCGAATACTACATCGACCGCGAAGGCACGTACAACTCTGGCAGTGCCACAGCCGTCTGCGCATACGCTGACGAGTTCCGCGGAACGACTGGGGCATACATGCTGCAGACTTCAAAATAACAAGAAGAAGCTCACTCCTGCCTCTCCCGTGGGGAAGGGATAAAAGTTACTTTTTACAGACTTGAAAGGGAGGGCTTTTACACCCATTTCTTCGTATTTAACTTGCGAATCCTTGCGATTTTTTTCACCAAAGATGATTTTGGGGCGAAAAATCGCAAGGGTTTTTTATTTTACGTAAGTATCTGATAATCAACAATAGGTATTCATCAAAAAAGCCTTTCGAATGGAAAAAAGTTGTAAAAGCATAGCTTTTACACTGTAATATGATAGCTTTTACACTCTGAAAGCTATGCTTTTGCGATGTAAAAAGACAGGTTTTTCAGCGTAATATGATAGCTTTTACGATTTCCATGCCTCATTATTGAATCACTGATTGGTCCAAACCGGAACTTCACTGGTCAATATTTCGACCATTTCTCTCTATTTTGCATGGCAAGGCAGTGCTTCATTTGTTCGCAAATCAAATTACAAAAAAGGAATCTTATTTCTTTCATGAACTTAACTAAAAAAACTGTGAAGAAAAAAGGCGGAATATGTCAAAAAATGCTTTTTTTAACGGCTAATGGTAAGAATATGCTTTTTTTTTAGTAATTTTGCAGTAGAAAGATAGCAACAAGCATATTTAAGATAAAAACAAAACGATATGAAACCATTACGCATATTATCATTCTTCATACTTAACGCTTCACTGCTCAGCGCCAATGCACAGAGTTTTACGGCACAGGCACGCGAGTTTGAGTGCGGACAGATGATTTACATGACTCCGGCAACAATTACCATATCACTACGCAACACCTCCACCGAGCCTGCACAGATCAAGAGCGTTGACACTGGTTGCGGATGCACCAGCGTTTCGTTCACCACAGGCACTATAAACCCTGGAAGGGATGCACAGGTGAACCTGACATTTGACTGTAAGCAGCTGGGACACTTTGACCGTATAATACGTGTGTATGACGCCAACTCCGACAAGCCTGCCGAGTTTGAGGTTCGTGGTCAGGTGGTTACCAAGGTTGAGGATTACACCGGTGAATATCCATACAAGATAGGAACCCTGCTCACCGACATGGAGTCCATTGAGTTTGACGATGTTAACAAGGGACAGAAGAAGGTACAGGCCATACACATCCTTAACCCTACCGGACAGAATGTGGAGCCAGTAATGCTACGACTGCCATCATACCTCACCGCAGACATGCAGCCGAAGGTGCTCGGACCTAAGCAGAAGGGCACCATGTACATAACGCTAAAGACAAACGACTTACGCGACTATGGCCTAACACAATCTACCATATATCTTGGCAGGAACAGTACCGACAAGGTTAACAAAGACAAGGAAATCACCGTCTCTACCATATTGCTGCCACCTGCGATGGCTAACGATGAACTGAAGCGTACATACACTCCACGCCTCGTCATGTCGGCTAAAACCCTCGACATGACAGAACTGCAGAAGAAGTCGAAGGTAAAAGACGAGATTATCATTACAAACGAAGGAAAGTCAACACTTGAAATAAGCAAGTTGCAGATGTTTACCCCCGGACTGCAGATACAGTTGGGCCAGCAGCGCCTTGAGCCTGGCGAATCTACAAAACTGAAGGTGACAGCCATCGGCAAGGAACTGAAGAAGGTGCGCACACGTCCGCGTATACTTATGATTACCAACGATCCAAACAATCCAAAGGTTGTAATCAACATCAAGAAGTAATGGAACATCCTGAAAACAGCGAAGAATATAAAGGTCTGACCGTAAACGGCGGTGTATCGCAGCCCAGCATAATAAACCCCTACCTAAACCGCAAGCGTTTTGCCAGAAAGCAGTATAGCGTTGACGAGATGGTTGACGGCATCCTGCAGGGCAATGTCACTATGCTGTCGCAGGCAGTGACACTGGTGGAGAGCATGAATCCTGAACATCAGGAGAAGGCACAGAAGGTGATTGAGCGTTGCCTGCCACACAGCGGCAAGTCTGTACGCATAGGTATCAGCGGTGTACCTGGCGCAGGCAAATCGACTTCCATCGACGAGTTCGGACAACATGTACTGAACACATACGGCGGAAAACTGGCAGTGCTTGCCATAGACCCGTCGTCTGAACGCTCGAAGGGAAGCATACTGGGTGACAAGACACGCATGGAGAAACTGTCAACACACCCTAACGCATTCATACGCCCTAGTCCATCGGCAGGCAGTCTGGGAGGCGTGGCACGCAAGACGCGTGAGACCGTCATACTGTGTGAGGCGGCTGGTTTCGACAAGATATTCATTGAGACCGTCGGCGTAGGACAGAGCGAGACGGCATGTCACTCCATGGTCGATTTCTTCCTGCTCATACAGGTAGCCGGCACCGGTGACGAACTGCAGGGAATAAAGCGCGGCATAATGGAGATAAGCGATGCCATAGTGGTAAACAAATGTGACGGCGACAACGTAAAAGCCTGCCAGATGGCTGCACAGGGGTTCCGCAATGCGCTCCACTTCTACCCTACCCCCGAAAGCGGCTGGACTCCACGTGTACTCACCTACTCTGGTTTCTATGGCTTAGGTATCAAAGAGGTATGGGACATGATTTACGAATACTTCGATTTCGTAAAACAGAACGGCTACTTTGACTATCGCCGCCGACAGCAAAACAAATACTGGATGCGCGAGACAATAAACAATGCTTTGCTAAACGACTTCTACAACAACCCTACCATAAAGGAGGCACTGCAAATGATGGAGGAACGCGTGCAGAGCGGCGAGAAAACCAGTTTCATGGGAGCACACGACATACTTGAGCTTTATTACAAGAAATAAGCACTATGCCTCTATGGCAAGAACATAGCGGCATCATCATACAGAACCATGACGATAGAAATAGATAACGGCTCTGGATTCTGCTTCGGCGTTACCACAGCCATAGAGAAGGCGGAGGAGACTCTGAAATCCGGACAACAACTGAGTTGCCTGGGCGACATCGTGCACAATGGCATGGAGTGCGAGCGACTGCGTCGTCTCGGACTTGCCACTATTGAGCATGATGAGTTTGCCCGTCTGCACGATGCCACGGTACTGCTTCGTGCACACGGTGAGCCTCCTGCCACTTACAATATGGCAGAACGCAACAACATAACACTGATTGATGCCACATGCCCCGTGGTGCTGGCTCTTCAGAAGAGAATCAAGAAGAAGTATGAGGCTACGAAACTTGACACTTCCGGCAAGAAGAGCGACATCGTGATTTTCGGTAAGAACGGACATGCCGAGGTGTTGGGACTTGTAGGACAGACCGAAGGCAACGCCATTGTCATAGAGCATGCGGAGGATGCTGCAAAACTTGACTTCTCACACAACATATTTCTATATTCGCAGACTACGAAGTCGCTCACTGAGTTCCATAGAATAATAGAATATTGTAAGGAACACATTGCGCCCGATGCCACCTTCCAGTCGTTTGATACCATTTGCCGACAGGTTGCCAACCGCATGCCGAATATATGCCAGTTTGCTACCAAGCACGACCTGGTCTTGTTTGTATGCGGCCGCAAGAGTAGTAACGGCAAGGTGCTTTACAATGCCTGCAAGGAACAGAATCCCAATACTCATCTTATTGAGGGACCTGACGAGATTGACGTGGCATGGCTGCAAGGCATCGACAGCATCGGTATATGCGGTGCCACCAGCACGCCGAAATGGCTGATGGAACAATGTAAGGAGAGGATTGAAGGATTGAAGAATTTAAGAGTTGAAGGATTGAAGGATTGAAGAAATTAAGAATGAAAAAGATCACAATAGCAATAGATGGCCACAGCAGTTGTGGCAAAAGCACCATGGCAAAGGCTCTTGCCAAGAAGTTGGGATATATTTATGTTGACACAGGCGCCATGTACAGGGCTGTGACGCTTTACTGCATGCGCAACGGCCTGTTCGATGCCGACGGCAACGTAAACACGGAGGCACTGCAGGCGGCTATGCATGACGTGAAAGTGTCATTCAAGTTTAATGAAGAGACAGGACGCCCAGACACATACCTGAACGGTGAACGCGTAGAAGACATCATACGCTCAATAGAGGTGTCTAACAACGTCAGCAAGGTCGCTGCCATCCCTTTTGTACGTGAGGCAATGGTTGACCAACAGCGTGAGATGGGCAAGGAAAAGGGTATAGTAATGGATGGCCGCGACATCGGCACCACGGTATTCCCTGATGCAGAACTCAAGATTTTCGTTACTGCTTCGGCAGAAGTCAGGGCGCAGCGACGCTATGACGAACTGCAGGCAAAGGGTATGCCTGCCGACTATGACGACATACTGAAGAACGTGCAGGAGCGTGACTATATTGATTCGCACCGAGAGGTGTCACCTTTGCGCCAGGCTGACGATGCACTGCTGCTTGACAACAGCCACATGACCATAGAAGAGCAGGATGAGTGGCTGATGAAGGCATACGAACAGAGAATAAATTCCTAAGCGACGACTGACTATAACATGATTGTTTGTATAGCAGAGAAACCAAGCGTGGCACGCGACATAGCAAAGGTGCTGGGAGCAACGACGACACGCGATGGATATATAGAAGGTAACGGCTATCAGGTGACGTGGACTTACGGACACCTGTGTACGCTTAAAGAACCCAACGACTACATGGATATGTGGAAACACTGGTCGTTGGGATCACTGCCTATGATACCACAGCGCTTCGGAATAAAGCTCATCAACCAGGAACACATAGTAAAACAGTTTGCCGTAGTGGAGAAACTGTTCAAGCAGGCTGACAGCATCATTAACTGCGGTGATGCCGGCCAGGAGGGCGAACTGATACAACGCTGGGTGATGCAGAAGGCTGGCGTGAAGTGTCCTGTAAAAAGACTATGGATATCTTCACTTACCGAAGATGCCATAAAGGAAGGGTTCAATACGCTGAAAGACCAGAAAGAATATGAACCTTTGTATCTTGCCGGACTGTCACGCGCCATTGGCGACTGGATATTAGGTATGAATGCCACACGACTTTACACCATTAAATACCGTGACAACCGCCAGCGCAGCAGCGACGGCGGCAGTGTCTTGTCCATAGGACGTGTGCAGACTCCTACCCTCGCCATAATAGTAAACCGTCAGAAGGAGATAGACAACTTCAAGCCAGAACCTTACTGGGTATTGTCAACAATATATCGTGACACGTTGTTTACCGCCACGAAAGGCAAGTTCACGTCAAAGGAAGAGGGTGAAGTTGCCTTCAGTGAGATAAAGGACAAGCCGTTTGAAGTTACGTCGGTAACGAAAAAGAACGGCAAGGAGGCACCACCACAGCTCTTCGACCTCACAACGCTGCAGGTGGAGTGCAACAAGAAATTCTCATACACCGCCGAGACAACCCTGAACATTATACAGAGTCTTTATGAGAAGAAGGTAACCACCTATCCGCGTGTTGACACGCAGTACCTTACCGACGACATATACAAGAAATGTCCGCAGACACTGAACGGTGTCTTCCAGGTTAAGTTCAACGGCGTTGCACCATACGCTGACCTCATACGTGCCATAGGTGGCAAGACACTCATAAAAAGCAAGAAGGTATTCGACAACTCTAAGGTTACCGACCACCATGCCATCATACCTACCGGCATAGTTCCGGCAGGACTTACCGACGTGGAGCGCAACGTATATGACCTTGTGGCACGCCGCTTCATTGCCGTGTTCTATCCCGATTGCAAATTCTCTACTACCACGGTTGAGGGACAGGCTGGCGACGTGAAGTTCAAGACGACTGGTAAGGAGATTCTCGAACCTGGCTACCGCGTGGTATTCGAAAAAGCAAAATCTGCTGAGCAGAACACTGACGGCGAAGGAGAGAAGAAGGAGGATAGCGAAGAAAAGACGCTGCCTACATTCGTCAAGGGCGAAAACGGACCTCATGAGCCTACGCTGACAGAGAAGCAGACCACGCCGCCACCTTATTATACAGAGGCTACCCTGCTCCGTGCCATGGAGACGGCAGGCAAGTTTGTTGACAACGAGGAACTGCGCGCTGCCATGAAGGAGAACGGCATAGGCCGTCCGTCATCCAGGGCTAACATCATCGAGACTTTGTTCAAGCGCCACTACATCAAACGCGAACGCAAACGAATAGTCGCTACATCCATGGGCATTGCTCTCATTGACCTTATTCATGAGGAACTGCTGAAATCACCTGAGCTGACCGGACTTTGGGAGAAAAAGCTGCGCGACATAGAGCAACGCAAATATGATGCAGGCACATTCATCAACGAACTGAAGCAGCAAATCACAGAGATTGTAAACCAGGTACTGGCAGACAACTCTAACCGCAAACTCACATTCGAAGAAACGAAAAAAAACACTACAAAGAAATAAACAACACTGCAAAACGATAAACATTTCTACATTTCACGATTAAAACACACTGAATAAGGCTCTAAAACGCGTCTTTTATTAATCTAAATCAAGAATAAGGCATAGAAAACGCAATTTTCTGTTAAAAGTTTTCGTAGGATGTTAGAAACTATATACTTTTGCACACGAAACAAGGACAAACACTGTCCCTGAATTCAAAAGTGATAAACCATTATTAATTAATCAAAAAGTGATAAACAAAATTTAAACACTATGAAGAAAATTCTTATGATCGCAGTTATGGCTGTAGCAGCTGTCTCTGCAAACGCACAGTGGTACATCGGTGGTGGTTTCGGTCTTGACTTCACCAAAGCAAACAAGGATGTTGACTCACGTACAACTCTGCTTATCGCTCCTGAAGTTGGCTACAACATAAACGACAAGTGGGCAGTTGGCGTAGACCTCGAGTTTACAATGGCAAACGAGTTGATTAGCGTTGAAGATGGTGCAAACGCAACTGGTACTGGTTTTGGTCTTGGTGCATACGCTCGTTACACTTTCGCACAGAGCGGTCCTGTATCATTCTTCGTTGACGGTGGTCTTGCTTACATCTCTACAAACTTCAACGTAGATGAAGGTCTCAAGTATAGCGAGAGCGGTTCTGTATTCAACATCGGTCTGCGTCCAGGTCTTGCATTCAAAGCATCTGACAAGGTTAGCTTCGTAGCTACAACTGGTTACTTCGGCTATCGTAAGAACAGCGACTCTTTCGGTGGTGGTTCTAAGTTCGGCATCAACGTAAACAACGAGGCTTTGAAGTTCGGTTTCTACTACAACTTCTAATTGAAAGTTTTTAAAAAAAATACAAGCCTGCGAGCAGAAATGCCCGCAGGCTTTTTTTGTTTTACATTAGTCAGATGGAAACACATGTAATGAATTTTACAGACAATTCATACGCTAAACTGACCAAATTCATTTGCAAAAGCTAACCAAATTCATTATAACCTGATAGGGTATTAAAAGTAATTTCACTGAATTTACTTTACAAATACACTGAAATTACTTTTTATTATATATGCTTAGACACTGAATAACATATAATATCATGATGAATATCCTATCGTAGCGCAAGCAAAACAGTAAACGCGTGCATGCAGAACTGCCGCAAAAATATATAAATGCAATACAACACAAACATAGCATCGTAAACGCAATCGCAAAAATACAACGAAAAAACAGAAATATTAGCAATGCTTATTAAATTCTATTAACATACGTCAAGAAAGATGGACAATTAGTATTGTTTTCCGTAAAATTTCTTCTTAAAAAGCAAAAAAGTATATACTTTTGCACACGTTTTTCAAAAAATGCAAAGAAAGAACAGGTATTAGGATAACATTTTTACTATTAAAAGCAATAAACTTTATTAATTAAAAGTTCTAAACAAAAAGATGAAAAAGATTTTCATGATTGCAGTTATGGCTGTAATGACAGTTGCTGCAAACGCACAGGATGAGAAGTATTATGGTTCTAAAGAAGGTGGTTTTGCAATCACATTCAACGCTAACCCAGTCCTCAACTACATCGGCAACATGTTTAATGGTACTCAGAACAACTCTGTTAAACCATTTGAAGGTCTTGACAGCGATAATCTGTTCGGTGGCACAACTATCACTGGTAAGTATTTCCTGAAGGACAACATCGCCATTGTTGGTGGTTTTGGTTTCAACAACAGCTACGATGTCACAAACAACTATGCTAAATCTGATGACATTGAGAAAGTAACTTCATACAAGAGAGTTTCTACTACCGCATTCCAAGCTATGGGCGGAGTTGAGTATCGTCTGCGTCCTGGTAAGCGTCTGCAGCCTATCTTCGGTGCAAACCTTGTATATGTTCATACAAACAAATGGACATATACCACAGTTACAGACGGAGAGAATGACGGAGACTATGCATATAATGGTGCTCCTACAAACAAATTGGGACTTGCTCTGACAGCAGGTGTAGAATACTTCATTATTCCTCAGATTTCTCTTGGAGCTAATCTTGATTTCGGTGTTGCTAAAACTTGGAGACATTCTTCTGTCAACGTCGATCCAGAAAGCACACTCGTTAAGAGCTACGGAAGAATAGATGAGAAGGATACATTCCTCAGCACAGGAAACTTCGGTGCAAACATTTCTCTTAACTTCTATTTCTAATAAAGATAAAGGACAGAAATAGATTTCAGATAATTTAAAAGATATAAAAAGCCTGCAAGCTGTATATGCCTGTGGGCTTTTTTTATTGTCTTATTATTTGGTCGTTTCAAGAAAAAAGTGTAATTTTGCAGATGCAAACACTAAAAAATTTTGATATGAAACTAAAATACACTATTGCGACTTTACTGTTTACGATATCAGCCGCATCATCATTAGCTGACAACATCCCAGCCTTCCCAGGCGCAGAAGGCTTCGCACGATACACCACCACTGGTGGCAGAACGACAACTACCGGACGTGTATATCACGTCACCCGTCTTGCCGACGATACCAGCAAAGGCTCATTGCGATGGGCACTGAAGCAGACCATGCCCGGCACTATCGTATTCGACGTCAGCGGATATATCGACCTGACATCCCAATTAAACATACCAAGCAACTGCACCATAGCCGGACAGACTGCTCCCGGCGATGGCATCACTATACGTTACTACACCGTTTCTTTTAACAATAGTGAGAACGTGATAGTACGTTTCATACGTTTCCGCCGCTCACAGATAAAGAATGTTGATGACGGAGCAGACGCAGCATGGGGCAGACAGAAGAAGAACATCATACTCGACCACTGCTCTTTCTCTTGGAGCATTGATGAGCTCGCTTCTTTCTACGACAACAAGGACTTCACCATGCAGTGGTGTATGCTTGGCGAGGCTCTGCGTAACCCCGGCCACTCAAAGGGTGAGCACTCATACGGTGGTATATGGGGAGGCAAGGGTGCTTCTTTCCACCACAACATGTTGCTGCACATGCAAAACCGCGTGCCACGTTTCAATGGCGCACGATATAACTACACAGGCAACCTCGACAAACAGCTCTACGAAAACTGCATACAGGCTGAACGCGTGGATTTCCGTAACTGCGTAATGTATAACTGGGGTACCGGCGGTTGCTACGGCGGTCCTGGCGGCGGACAAATCAACATGGTGAACAACTATTACAAAGGTGGTCCCGCAACCTCAAACCCTAAGATAGTAACAAACATCAGCGTTGGCAACAGCGACAACTCAAAAGGCTACTCCACTTACTGGGGCTACGCCTCACGCTATTACATCAACGGCAACTACGTATCAAAGGCTACGCCTTCAGAGAACTACGACTGGAAAGGTGTAATATGCTCTGACAACGGCCTGTCATATCTCAACGGTGAGATGTATATTCC
>JAEEGF011996006.1_pt1 | contig 33311 bp, 31 predicted proteins | sample 9134171 | NCBI WGS metagenome assembly JAEEGF01 (sample SAMN16246542, study PRJNA631951) | gut metagenome | biome: gut microbiome; feature: rumen; material: AP-attached | host: Bos | place: Iran: Karaj | collected 2018-10
CGACCATCGGCTTTGACATGAACCGCGAGCGCGTGGCCGCGCTGATGGCGGGCCATGACGCCACCCTGGAAGTTTCTGACGAACTTCTGCAGGAAGCCATCGACAAGCATGGCTTCCGTTGTACGGCGGACCTGGAGGAGGTACGCGACTGCAACTTCTATGTTGTTGCCGTCCCCACGCCTGTGGACGAGAACAACCGCCCGGACCTCAAGCCTCTGTGGGGTGCGTCCAAGACCGTGGGCGAGGTTATCTCCAAGGGCGATGTCGTCGTTTACGAAAGCACCGTCTATCCCGGCGTCACCGAGGAAGAATGCCTGCCGGTGGTCGAACAGGTTTCAGGCCTGAAGTTCAATGTCGATTTCTTCGCGGGCTATTCCCCGGAGCGCATCAACCCCGGCGACAAGCTCCACACCGTGGAGAAGATCAAGAAAGTCACATCCGGTTCCACGCCGGAAATCGCCGATTATGTGGATGCCATCTATAACTCCGTCCTCGTGAACGGTACGCACAAGGCCCCGTCCATCCGCGTGGCCGAAGCCTCCAAGATCATCGAGAACAGCCAGCGCGATGTGAACATCGCTTTCATGAATGAACTGGCGAAGATTTTCAACGCGATGGGCATTGACACGCATGACGTGATCGAGGCGGCCTCATCCAAGTGGAACTTCATCAAATTGAGCCCCGGCCTGGTGGGCGGCCACTGCATCAGCGTTGACCCGTACTACCTGATCCAGAAGGCCCAGGTTTACGGTGTGCTGCCGCGCGTGATGTACAATGCGCGTCGCCTGAACGACGGCATGGGCGCATACGTAGCGAACCAGACCGTCAAGTGCATGAACAAGAAGGGCGTGATGGTGAAGGATGCGAAAATCCTCATCCTGGGCATCACTTTCAAGGAAAACTGCCCAGACATCCGCAACACTAAGATTGTCGATATCTACCATACCCTGGAAGAATACACGAACCGGATTACGGTCTATGACCCTTGGGCTGACAAGTCGCATGTGAAGCATGAGTATGGCATCGAGGTGACGAACGAGATTCCGGATGAGAAGTTCGACGCCGTCATCCTGGCCGTGGCGCACAAGGAGTTCATGAACCTTGATATGAAGGGTTTCCTCAAGGAAAACGGTGTGGTCTATGACGTCAAGGGTGTCTTGGACCGGGATATCGTAGATGCGAGACTTTAACTGAACCCGACTATGAAAATCGCCGTTGCGGGTACCGGCTACGTGGGCCTCAGTATCGCTACGCTGCTGGCGCAGCGGAACGAGGTTGTCGCCGTGGACATCATCCCCGAAAAGGTGGAGAAGATCAACCGCAAGGAAAGCCCCATCGCCGACGAGTACCTGGAGAAGTACCTGGCAGAGAAAGACTTGAACCTCGTCGCCACGTTGGATGGCCGTGCTGCGTATCGCGATGCCGACTTCGTCGTCATCGCCGCCCCCACCAACTACGACCCCAAGAAGAACTTCTTCGATACCTCCCACGTAGAGGAAGTCATCGAACTCGTCCTGGAAGTGAACCCCGAAGCCGTGATGGTCATCAAGTCCACCGTTCCCGTGGGTTATACGAAATCGGCCCGTGAGAAGTTCTCTTATCGCGAACGCCAGGCCGATGGTTCCTTCAAGGTGGTCACACCAAAAATTCTTTTTGCCCCGGAATTCCTTCGCGAGTCAAAAGCTCTGTATGACAACCTGTATCCTTCCCGGATTATTGTCGGGTATGACGATGAGACGCTTGAAGGCCCCGCGCATACCTTCGCAAAATTGATCCGAGAGGGTGCTCTGAAGGAGGATGTCCCCGTCCTGTTCATGGGCTCTACCGAGGCCGAGGCCGTGAAACTGTTTGCCAATACCTACCTGGCGCTCCGGGTGTCCTATTTCAACGAACTGGATACTTATGCGGAGATGAAAGGACTTGATACACAGGAGATTATTGAAGGCGTCTGCCTCGATCCCCGCATCGGATCGCACTATAACAACCCGAGTTTCGGCTACGGCGGATACTGCCTTCCTAAGGATACGAAACAGCTCCTGGCGAACTTCAATGATGTCCCCGAAAACTTGATCAAAGCCATCGTTGACTCCAACCGCACCCGCAAGGACTACATTGCGGATCGAGTGTTGGAAAAGGCCGGCTACTACACCGCATCCAGCGCTTTCGATACGGCGAAGGAGAGAGAGGTTGTCGTGGGTGTCTATCGCCTGACCATGAAAACCGGTTCCGACAACTTCCGCCAGAGTGCCATCCAGGGTATCATGAAGCGCATCAAGGCCAAGGGCGCCAAGGTAATCGTTTATGAACCTACCCTGGAGGATGGTATCACATTCTTCGGTTCCCGGGTGGTCAACGACTTGACTGCCTTCAAGGCACAGTCCCACGCCATCATTGCCAACCGCTACGACGCGGTTTTGGATGACGTTGCTGACAAGGTGTATACGAGGGATATTTTCAAACGGGATTAAGCCCTTTTTTCTCCTTTTCCCCCTCGCATTTTCTATCTTCACCCTTCTGAATAGGATATTCAGAAGATTTTTCGTAACTTTGAAAGTTATTTCGTACTTGACGTACAACCCTTCCGGTCTTGGCTTTCTTGGATAGGAAAGAAATCCGGGATGCTTATTCCTTGCTTTTTGGAAAAATGGGCGAGGAATAGGAGTTTTTTTCATTGAAGATCAGTATATTTTTATGAAGAAGATTTTGACATTCGGTGTATATGATTTGCTTCACATCGGCCATATACTCCTGTTCGAACGGGCGAAAAAATTGGGCGATTACCTGATCGTCGCCGTGCAGGATGGGGACTACATCCTTAAATACAAGCCCGAAGCGAAGATGGTTTACAATACAGAGGAGCGCCTCTACATGGTCAGCTCTATCAACTATGTCGATGAGGTAATCACGTACAAGGATGTCGATATCGATATCCAGAACATCGAATTCGATGTGTTCGCTAAAGGTCCCGATCAATGCCATCCGGGGTTCCAGCGTGCGGTCAAATGGTGTGAAGAGCATGGAAAGGAGGTTGTGACTCTTCCAAGGACGGAGGGGATTTCGTCGACGATGTTGAGGGAGTATTCGAGAGTAAAGTGATAGTACTTGCGGTTTTAGTCCATGGCTAAACATAAGAGTTTAAAACAAAAAGCTGCATCCGGAATGGTTTGGACTGCATTGCAGAGGTATTCTACAATGTTCATTCAATTCATTTCAGGTATTATTCTTGCGCGCCTTTTGACACCATATGATTATGGTTGTATCGGAATGCTAACCATTTTTATGTCATTAGCAGAGGCATTTATAGATGGCGGGTTTGGCTCGGCATTGATCCAGAGAAAGAACCCATCTCAAGTTGATTATTCCACAATTTTTTATTGGAATATTGGGATGGCTTTCGTGATGTATGGCGTTCTGTTTTTTTGTGCTCCAGCAATAGCTCAATTCTACAAGATTCCTTTGCTTCGTGATGTTCTCCGAGTTCAGGGGCTTGTGTTGTTTGTTTACTCTTTTAATATTGTCCAAAGGAATCAGCTCCGGAAGAATCTTAATTTCAAGGTCCTCTCTATTGTTTCAATTACAACAGCTCTTATAGCGCTTGCTATAACGGTTTGGATGGCCTTCAGGGGATTTGGTGTTTGGGCTTTAGTTGCTCAAAATTTGGTAACTGCCGCAATTCCAGCGTTGGTGTTTTGGTTTTATATTAAGTGGCGTCCTATTTGGGAATTCTCGTGGAAATCGTTAAAAGAACTATTCGGTTTCGGGTTTTATATGTTCCTTACTCATGTTGTGAATCAACTTGGTCAGCAGATACAAGGATTGCTGATTGGTCGCGTTTACAATGCATCCACAATGGGATACTATTCCAAAGCTCATGGCCTTGAGAAACTTGCTTCGACAAGTATTTCAAAAGTAATGACAGATGTTACTTATCCCTTGTATGCAGAAGCGCAGGATGATAAAGCAAGGATGATTGGTATGATTAAAAGGTTGACGTCAACGCTTTCTTATTTGACATTTCCGTTAATGTTTCTTTTAATCTTATTAGCTAAACCTCTTTTTGTTTTGTTGTATTCCGAAAAATGGTTGGCGAGCGTTCCTTATTTTCAAGTTTTATGCCTTGCTGGTTTGCCGAATTGTCTCCAAGCCGTGAATCTTCAAACGATTTCTGCAATTGGAAAAAGTAAAACGATGTTTTTTTGGACATTACTTAAGCGCGGTATAGGTGTTTCGATAATTGTAGGTGGACTGTTGCTTTTTGGGATGAAGGGACTACTTGCTGGGGCAGTTGTTAATAGTTGGTTCTCATATTTGGTTAATATCGGACTTGTTTCAAAGCATATCGGATATAAATGGACGAAGCAATTGACTGACTTGTTGCCCATGACAATAGCCTCATTATTAGCGGCTGGTACCAGTTATTGTGTTAGTTCGTTGATGCATTTGAATCTTTATCTTGATGGGGTTACCAGGGCAGTCGTATTCCTTACTCTCTATCTAGGATGGTCTTTTTTATTCAAGCCAGAGTGCTATACATATACACTGAGTGTGATTCCAGCAAGATTTAGGTTTTGGGAGAAGTTTTCAAAAAAATAAACAAATGCGTTTTACTATTATTGGTTGTGGAAATTCCGGGTTGATTCATGCCGCGAAACTAATCGAAAATGGGCAAGAAGTCGGTCTTCTGAAGACGTCAAGGGGAATCAACGACGAGTTTTTCAACATTATTCAAAATGAACGTGGGTATAATGTAAAGGATGAGACAAATGATGGGAATCGTTTCTTTGTCCATCCGGTATTTGTAACTCGTGATGTAAAGCAAGCGGTTGAGTTCGGTGATATCTTGATGGTGATGACAACAACTCTTCAGCACGAGCATATCGCACAACTAATTGCACCATATGTCCGTGATGGCCAAATTATCGTTTTAGTCCCTGGGTATATGGGAAGCCTTATCTTCAAGAAATATATTAGTAAGGATGTAACCTACAGTGAATGGGAGACCACAGCGTACAATGGGCGAATCGTTGATTCTATGTATGTGCGAATCACGTTCTATAATCCTCGTAATGCTATTTCTGCATTGCCTTCGAGTCGGGGGCAAGAAGTGGTTGACATTATGTCAAAATGTTTCCCCAATACGAAATACATGAGAAAGCATATTCTTGAATCAGCACTGCACAATCCGAACATGATTGTCCACCCGATTGGCATTATCTTTTCCGCTTCACGTATTGAGCATAGTCATGGGGAGTTCTGGATGTATAAGGAAGCATTCACTGAGTCTGTTATCAATGTCATTAAGGCTTTTGATGTCCAGAAGAACAAGATCTTGAATGCGTTTGGATGTGATTCCTTGGATTATTTCGAGGCTGCGAAATGGCGTAACGAGGAGAATCTAAGTATAGATGCCATGACCGTGTTCCGGTCGTTTGCCGAATCAAGCAATAAAGGGCCGTCATTTATTAATCATCGTTATTTGAATGAAGATGTCCCCATGGGATTGGGGCTTTTCATTTCCATTGGAAAGATTGTTGGAGTGGACACCTCTGTTCAGGAGGCTATAATGGCCCTGGCTTCAGCATTGCTTGGTAAGGATTTGAAAGGAAAAGCGAGGACGATTCAGTATTTGATGGGGAAGGAAGAAGTATCGATTCAAGATATAAAGAGTATTCTATAGATGCTGAAGATTGCTTGTCCATCTAATAATGTCCCCGAACGTAGATATGCGATCTTCGTTCTATTCAATGAGTTGCTAGGTTTTGACCTGAAGGGAGACGATATTTGTTTTGATGATTCATTTCAGGATTATCATATTCAGATGGGAGAGAGAGAGATCGTTATTGAAGATCACTTCTTCAACGAATATCCTGATGCTTTGAGTTATCTTAAGAGAGACCACATCCCGGAACGTTTAGTTTTTTTCCATGCAAGAGGATTTGAAATCCCAATCATTTATGGTTGTGATAAGTTTTTTGAGGAAGATAGGTGCGTGACAATTGGACTAGACATCTTTGCCTCTTCTTTTTTTATGTTGACTCGTTGGGAGGAGTCTTTGCTGGGAAGAGAAGAGAAAGGAGACTGTGATGAAACCCTTTTATTTGCTGTAAGGATGGGCATTTACCAGCGTCCCATAGTTCATGAATACGAGGAGTTGTTAAGATTTTTTCTTTCTGAGGCTGGAATCTCTATGAAAGAAAGGAAGTATAAGGTAGTCTTATCTCACGATGTGGATGGTTTTATTACACCGTCTATTTCGAAAATTGTTAGGGATTGTATTAAACAAACCATACATGGAGCGCCAAAGAATAAGGTTCTGAATCTAACTTGGAAGGAAGAGATAAAGTATAAAAAGGCGTTTCCTTCGACGTATAGTCAGTTTGAATTATACACACGGTTGGCAGAACGATTCAGTGTTCCGGAATGGTTTTATTTCAAGGTTTGTGCTCCAGGAGAGGTTGAGGCTACATATACCTTTAACTCTAAACAGGTAATCGGTATTGTTAATCATTTGAAAGGATTGCTGACTCCTCAATTGGTTATGGGATTTCATCCTTCTCAGTCAACATTGGGAAGTGAGATTCAGTGGAAGGAAGAATCAAGAAGGATTGAATCATTGCTTGGAGTTGTTCCGACCATTGGACGGAACCATCATCTGTTATACAATTATGAAATGCTGCGTAATTGGGAGTCGGAAGCGAAAAGAACACCAACGGGGTCATTAGATATAAGCAATAGCGTTTTTCATGATAAGATTGGCTTTAGAAGCGGTATAGGAGTCGGATACACATTGTTTGATATTTACGAAAGAAGGCCAATGCTATTGAGAGAGCATCCTTGTCAGATTATGGATACTGTTATTCGATACCATTCAAAGCACAGTACTCCAGACGAGATCTGGAACGAGATTCAAACAGTGGTTACGTATGCGAAGAAGTATCAATGCGAGTTGGTTCTTACTTGGCACATTTACATCAGGACACAAAAGCTTATCCACCGCTATTATGATTGGTGTGAGGAAGTGATCCGTTATGCAAAGGGGGAATAGTATGGTCCAGATCTTTTTCGCCGGAGATTTCTGCTCTAAACCATCGACGTCCAGGATTTCTGTTTCCGAGGATTTACGTACGATAATACAGTCATGCGATCTTAAGGTTGTCAATTTTGAAGTTCCACTAAAACCAAAGCTTGAATTGCCAGCTCAAAGGGTAGAGCGTTTCTATCAGAATGACGATAGTGTCGATTTCTTGAAGAATTTGGGATTCAATCTGTTTCAAATGGCGAATAACCATGCATTTGATTGGGGTGATGCTGGTTTCCAAAAAACCAAGGAAGCGTTGGGAGATGCTGCATTTGGGGCAGGAACATATGAAGAGGCTTACCGTGTTAAAGTGGTGGAGGTTAATGGTCTGCGAATTGGATTAATGGCGCTTTCTTTTTCCGCTTATACCGGTGTTTTTGATGACGTTACAAACCACGAAGGGCTTGGTTGTGCGTTCATCAATGACTTACGTGTTAACCACGATATCATTGAAGCAAAGAATACTGTCGATTATTTGTTCGTTTTGCCTCACGATGGAATTGAATATATCGATGTCCCTTTGCCGGAAACGATTGCAAGGTACCGAGATTTTATAGACTATGGTGCGGATGGCGTAATCGGGACTCACCCTCATTGCCCGCAAGGATGGGAAACATATAAAGGGAAACCAATTTTCTATAGTCTTGGAAACTTCCTGTTCAATAGTAAGGATAATTACGATTATCGAGCAACTAATAGACCACATTGGTATGAGGGTATGTGTGTCAAAATGGTGATTGAGGATGATTCTTTGAGTTGGGAAGTCATTAATACTCGAAATGTGGACAATGTTGGTATTACATTGGATAGTAATTATGAGCGAATCAATCATAATGAACTTATTTGCCATTACCTCGCAGATAAGAAAGCATATTGGTCATATTTAGATCCCATTTGTGAAAAGATCGGTTACGGGAGTTATCTGTCAATTATTGATAAATCAATTCATCCTCACCATTTGAAGTCTGTTACCAAGGTCGTTATGGGATTATGGACTATGCACTTATTTAAACGTAAAACGATTAGTGATCGTGCTTTAATCAGATTGTTGTCTCATGATTGCAACAGACAGTTATTGAGATGGTCTCTTGTTCGTCATAAAGTATCAGAATAAGTTATTGTATTAATATGATTAATAAGATTTTAAGTGTTATTATCCGCCATTTGTCGAAAACGGCTGACAAAAAAAAGATAAACGGGATTAAGAAGAGTTGCGAGAAGATCAAGGGGAGGGAGATACTAACCCGCGAACAAATTAACGAAATCCAAGATTACTTCAAAGGATTGCTGGGGCATACAGTCCCTACGGAATGGCACCAGTATTTCTATTCCCGAACTGGTATTTATTCAAAGAAGTATATTCCCACAAGCGAGTATAAGAACCATTTAATAGGTCGTCTGAACATTTATCCCCTTCATCTTGCGTACAATGACAAGAATATGACCGACGTCACTCTTCCTCATACTCATCAACCCAGGATATACTTAAAGAATATGGGAGGGTATTATTATGTCGACGGTCGCGCCGTTTCCGAAGAGGAAGCACTCTCGTTGTGTGGGAACCTTGGTGAAGTCATTATTAAGCCTTCGTTAACTGGAAGAGGGAAGGGGGTGAGAAGAATCGTTATTGATAATGGAAAGACGGATTATAAGAATTTATCATTAAAGGAAGTATTTGAGGAGTATAATGCCGACTTTCTTATTCAGAGAATTATTCGTCAGCATTCCGAAATGGCAGCATTGAATCCCAGTTCAATCAATACCATTAGAATCGTTTCATATAGAAACGGAATGGATATTCATATCGTATATACGGTGATTCGTATTGGCCGGAAGGGAATGGATGTTGACAATGAGAGTGCCGGTGGAATTAGTGCAATCATTTATCCTGATGGATGTATTGGGAAATATGCCTATGGGGCTCCTGGCGTTGATAAGGTTGAAGTAACTGATTCTGGTGTCCGTCTTGAAGGTTACAAGGTTCCTTCGTTCGAAAAGGCTCAAGAGCTTGTTAAATTGAGTCACATGCAGTTACCTTATTTTAATTTGATCGGATGGGATATCGCTATTGAGGAGGATGGCTCTCCCATCATGATTGAATTGAACCTGAATCCAGATTTGAGTCAGTCTGCCAATGGACCGGCATTCGGTGATTATACTGAAATGATACTTAAGGATGCAATGAGCAGGAAAGATACTTGGCATCCTTTAGCGACAAGAATAATGAATAAAAGAAACTATCGTCTTCTGAAGGATAATGAATAATCGAGATGAATTCAGATATTCAAATCATTGAGAAACCCGAATGGGTGTCGTGGGAAGATATTAAGCATTGCTTAATGGATGCTCATGAAGCGAATCGAGATAAAGGAATCAATATGGCGCATTATCAATGGCCAGTTGATCAGATTAAATCTTCGATCGGCGAAAATGGAGTTGTTTTTGTTGCTTTGGACGGGCGGAAGGTCATTGGTACTGCCGCGATCATGGAAAAGGAAGGCCATTCTTGGTTTGCACGGGGTAAATATGCATACTTAGGATTTGCCGGTGTACTTCCAGAGTACAACGGGATGGGGATTTATAAACAGTTGACTCAACGGCGAGAAGATATTGCCATTAAGCGAGGATATGCCACTATTCAATTTGATACTCATAGTCGCAATAGGAGAGTTCAGGTTATCGCGATTAAGAATGGATATCAAAAAGTGTCGTTTTTTCGTGCCCAAAGCGGAGATCATTTCAATGTGGTATTGGCTAAATGGTTGAAAGGGAATCCATATTCAACTGCCTTTTGTAGATATCGTTTTATACGTTCATGGATTAAGGCTTATTTGATTAATTTGATCCGTAAGTAAGGAGGGGGAGTTTTTTGATGGGATCTATACTTATCGTTGGGGATTTCTTTCCTGTTCCAAGCAATTTCATTCGTTTTCAGGAAGCGGATGTTTCTTATTTACTAAGTGAGCGGCTTCTTGAGTTATTTCATCAAGCAAGTTACAGGATCTGTAATCTTGAAGGAGCTTTGACAGATAGGCCCGGACACTGTGAAAAAACAGGGCCGTCGCTATATGCGCCTACTACTGTCATAAATGCTTATAAGAAACTCGGAATTAACTGCTGTACTCTAGCTAATAATCATATTACCGATGCTGGCGGCGATGGTGTTCGGGATACAATCTCGGTGTTAAACGATGCAGGAATTGGCCATTTAGGAGCGGGTACTTTACCAGATATTACGCGGTTTCTTTTTTTTACACTAGGAGACAAGACAATTTGTCTATATAATGTGGCGGAAACCATGTATAATGCTCCGACTGAAGATTCCCCTGGCGCTTTTTTATATGATGAATATGTTGTTTGTCACGATCTAGAACGACTTAAGGGACAATCAGATTTTATCATTGTCATTTATCATGGTGGAGCAGAAAAGTTTAGATATGCGTCGCCTCAAACCCGTCAGCGTTTTCACCGTATGGTGGATTCTGGCGCAAATATGATTCTCTCGCAACACACTCATTGTATTGGATCGGAAGAGTACTATAAGGGGGCATATTTGCTTTATGGTCAGGGTAATTTTCTATTTCGTTCTTTCAATAATGAATTTACTGATACGGGTTTAATTATTGAATTATCTTTTAAGGATAATCAACCTATTATTTGCAAACATCTTGTAAGAGCCATGGATGATAGGGTCGTGTATGATGAGAATCAGGACTTCAGTGAGTTTTATGAAAGATCCTCTCATTATAATGATGCTAGGTATTTACAGAAAGCTTTCCATGATTATTGTGAAAAAGAAATAGCTCTCTATTTAAATGCATACAAGGGAAAGTATCCTTTCTTTCGAGTTCTTGGTCGGCTTTCCCAAAAACTACGTAATCGATATGTTCGAAAGAGTTACACCAGGAATCAGCTTTTGTTCACACTCCACTCTTTGCGTTCAGAGCAGAATCGGGAGATAGCCATAGAAGGAATTAAAGCATTATTAGAATAGCGTATTATTGATTCTGTCTTAGATTATGAGGGGTTACAAGTTGAGTTTTCTTTTGATTGAGTGGATAATAGGGTCTGTTTTCTTTTTTTGTCAAGAGGGATGCTCTAATATCTCTAATATTGATGGTAGTGATGATTCTTCTACTGCGGATGGTATTTTTCTATTAAACCCGCCGTCGGAGTATGACTCCTTAATGGTCGCTCTGAAAACAGATTCTAATCAGACTTCTATTTTATGGTTTACGGATTTGCATAATGATATTGTAAGCCTTCGTCGCATTAAGGCTTGGTATTGTCATTATCAGAGCTATTTCGATGACGTGTTATCAACTGGAGATCAACAGTATAGTTTTTACACGGATCAATTTGAATGGTGGGGAGAAGAAGGTGCTGGAAAAGTTTTACAGTTGGTTGGGAATCATGATGCTTGGATAACTAATGAAATGTATGAGAATGGAGAAGGGTATAAGGGCACAATAGTCAGTAGTTATGGTAACAAATCTCAATTTTGGCTTTTCAGTCAGAAAGATACATACGATAAGTTCTTTTCTCCTTATATTGGTTCTTGGAAAGTGATTCAGCCGGAAATGGCAGATGAAGAAGGTTTTTGTTATTATTATAAGGATTATGAGAATCTAAGATTAATCGTCCTTGATTGTATGCATTATGGTACTAAAGATGACCTAAACGATAATGAAAGGAGTATTCAGGACAGTTGGTTTAAAATGGTATTGGATGATGCGAAGTTAAAGGACATACCAGTAATCGTGGCAACTCACTTCCCTCCTGCCTATATCAATCCGATAGAATGTTCTTATACATATAAGAAATCGACAGGAAAGTATTCGGAACGTTTGAATAAAGCAGCATACAAACAAGTCAGTAGTTTTATAGATAATGGAGGCGAGTTTGTTTGTTGGCTTGCTGGGCATGTTCACGACGATGTGATTGGTGTTCTTGAGGCTGACGAACGCCAGTTGCTTATTCTTTGCGCTACAGCTAATAGTTATAGGAATAAAAGAGGAATTCGTTTAATTGGATCAAAGTCTCAAGATTCATTTAATTGTATCAGTATAGATACAAACCGTAAACAAGTTTATTTGGTGAAAGTGGGGGCAGATACGAATGATGTTAATGAACGGAAGCGGATTGTAAGATACAATTATTGCGATTTTTATGACGAGAAAGGTATTATTCACAAGAGGGGATTGGTTTGTTCTTATTAAAATGTAGTTATCGTATCGAGTAGTTTAATTCAAGGATTTCCTATAAGCTATATAGATTCAAAGATAAGTTATGAATAAAAAGCAGGAGGTTGTAATTATTGGACATGGCTCTACTTCTCGTCTTGGAGTAGTGCGTTCAGTTGCTGAATGTGGGTGTTACATCACCGTTATTGTGATGGCAGGGAAAAGAAGGAATGGAACCCTAAATACCCATAAGCCTTTTGATTGTTATAGTAAATATGTCAACCGGGTCCTGTTCTGTCCGGCTTTGGATGGAGATTCATTAATAAGACTGCTGCTTACAAAATGTAAGTCAACAAATGGAAAAGGAAAGGTGATTATTATTCCCGACAATGATTTTTCGGCGGCAACGATAGATGATAATAAGGATGTTTTGAAGGATTATTTCTTTTTCCCACATATTATTAACGAGCCAAGCTCGTTTCGGTATTGGATGGATAAAGAAAACCAAAAGTCACTTGCCAGAGAGGCAGGTCTTGTCGTATCCAATTCAAAACGAATTCCATACTTAAATGGTCATTTCTGTATACCACCAGGGATTGAATTCCCTTGCTTTACGAAAGCGGTAACATCTATTTCGGGCGGAAAGAGTTTATTCCATAGATGTGACAATAAAGAAGAATTACATTCTTTTCTTGAGTCGATCGATAATCGACCTGAGCTTAGTATCATGGCAGAGAACTATAATGAAATAGAGACTGAGTATGCGATTGTTGGTTTTTCAACTGGAAATAGTGTTTCAATTCCAGGGATAATTCGTTTTACTGCTAATTCAGCGAGTCATTATGGAATTGCTATGTGTGGTGAGGTAATATCGATGTCCGGTTTTGATGAATTACTTGATAAGTTTCGATTATTCATTCAGCGAATTGGGTTTGTTGGTCTTTTTGACATCGATTTTTATTATTGTAAGCAACAGTACTTTTTTAGTGAATTAAACCTTCGTTTTGGCGGTTCTGGGTATGCTATTACAAAAATGGGAGTTAATCTTCCGGCAATGTTAATTCGATATTTTCAAGGAGAAGATATATGTAAAGATTCTAGAATAACTCCGGGTGTGGTAAAGTCTTTCGTAAATGAGAGGATTTGCAATGATGATTGGTATAAGGGGTATATTTCTAATCATGAGTATAATCGGCTGATTAATATGGCGGAAATTAGTTTTGTGAAAGATAGATCGGACCCAAAGCCTCAATTGTATTTTAATAGAACTCATGTCATTATGATGCTTAGGAAGTGGATTAAGCATTTTTAAATAATTGAGACATCATTCTATATGAATTCGGTATTAGAACGTATTCACAGAGCTGAATTGTATCTTTTATTATCTTTCGACAGTTTTTGTCGAGATCATGGATTATCGTACTTTTTGGATAGTGGTACTGCATTGGGGGCCGTAAGACATAGTGGCTTTATCCCATGGGATGATGATATTGATGTCGGTATGCCGAGAAGGGACTACGAGTTTTTTTTGAATAATGCTCAAGAGTTATTACCTAATGATATTATTATTCAGACACGTAAAACAGATTGTAATTATTTACGGCACTATGCGAAACTAAGGTTGAAGGACACTTTTTTCCCGGAAAAAGATGCTCGCCTTCACTTATATAAGCAACAAGGTCTCTTTATAGATATCTTTCCATTTGACAATCTTCCGAATAGTATTCTTTGGGCAAAAGTAAAAATTAAATTATCCGTTGAGTTATATCATGTGATTAGCACGTGGAGGAGCTCAGTTATCAGTTCTTCACGGATGCGCAAGTGTTTCCAAAGAGTAATCCGCCGAATTCCCGAGAAGAGAATTATGTGGCTTGATGGTGTCTACGAACGGTTTTGTCGGAGTAATAATATACGCGAAACCAAGTATCTGACATGTTATTTTTGGCGGATGACTACTTATCACCCTTTTATTTTTGAGAAGAGCAGGTTGTTACCTGTTAAAGAGACATTATTTGAAGGTTTCCCTTTTTTTTCAGTTAGAGATCCTGATTATTATTTATCAATGATGTACGGCAACTATCTGCAGTTACCCCCTATTGACAAACAAATTTCTCACTTGAACGGTTCTGTGGATTTTGGCGAGACCTCTTTTTAGTAATGCTTTTATGAGTAAGATATTATCTATAGTAATCCCGGTGTACAATGTAGAGCAGTATCTTCCACGTTGTCTTAATTCATGCATTTCACAAGATATTTCGCCAGACGATTATGAAATAATAATCGTAGTTGATGGTTCGCCTGATAATAGCTTGTCGATTGCGAAGAAATACGAAGAAAGAAATGCTAATATTACGGTGATTAACCAGGAGAACCAAGGACTTAGTGTGGCACGTAATAATGGATTGAAAAGAGCACGCGGAGAGTTTGTTTGGTTTATAGACTCTGATGATTGGATTGAAACAAATTGCCTTCATTTGATAACCCAAAAGCTAGTTAGTGAGCATCCGGATTTATTACAAATAGGGTTTCAATTCGCATATGATAATACTCAACTGAATAAAGTCTCCAATCGAGGTTTACTTGAAAAGACTGTTACGGGAAAAGAGGCGATGAGAATGACGATGGTCCCTTCTCCGGCTCAGTTCACGATTTGTCGTCGTGATTTTCTCACTAAAAACGGGCTTCGTTTTTTTCCGGGCATTTATCATGAGGATTCAGAATTCAAACCTAGAGCCCTTTTCTATGCGGAGAAGTATGCGTCATTGAATGGAATAGTTTATTATTATTATCAGCGGGATCGAGGTAGTATAATGAGTTCATTTAATAAAAAACGCGGATTAGATTTACTTCTTGTCGCAGAGCACTTAAGTACTTTTATTGATGAGAAATGCATAGAAGGAGTTTTAAAGAATCATTATTGTCTATGGATTTCAATGGTTCTTAACCAGATGCTAAAAGGCCTTAGAGAACTTGATAATGAGGATGTTAATGAAGTTAAAGAAGCTTTGCTTGGGAAAAAATCTCTTTTTGGTCGTATGATGCAATCAACGAGAATAGTACATCGTATCGAAGGATTCCTTTTTCTAATTAACAATCGTGTTGCTTTCACTTTCTTCGGTATTTAGTATTTTGAGATTTGGTTACAATTTCTTAGATAGAGGTTCTCGATGTTTACTTCAGTATTTGTTTATTCAACATTATTCATCACGCTGCTTTTTTTATCTATAATTGCGGCTAGAAATCAGCAGTATTCTCTATCTCATTATGGAAAATCAAAGTTATCATGGCCCCTTTTCGTATCGTTGGTTTTGTTTGCCATTGTTTTTGGTATACGGGATAATGTGGGGATTGATTATCCACAGTATTTGAGTCTTTATGAGAATCCTAGCGAGTTGGATCAATACGAATTATGCTTTCGCTTTTTGAGTAAAGCTATGGCTGCGTTGGGCCTTCCGGCCTGGTTTTATTTTGGAACATGGGCTTTTTTACAATTGCTTTTTGTTTTTCTTGCGTTTCGAGACGAACCAAAGTTATATCCGTTTTTAATTATAGTTTTGTTTTGTGGTCAGTACTTTCTATTATGGATGAATGTAATCAGACAAGATCTCGCAACGTGTATTCTTATCTTTTCTGTCGGTTTCATCCCTCAAAAAAAACTGAAGCAATTCATCATATTAGTTTTAATCGCATCTGGTTTTCATATCACAGCGATTGCATTGCTCCTTATATACCCTATATTCAGGCATAAGATGGACTATACTAGGAATCCTGCTATTCAAGAGATTATCCTATTGGGAGCTCTTGTTATTTGTTTTATGGGCAATGTATTTGGGGATATTGATTCGCTAATTGCTCCTTATTTAATAGGTACTAGCTTTGAAGACTATGCTTATGGAGCAATCGAGCATACGACAAAGGAGAGTGTGTTTGGTGTAACTTTCTGGATGAGTTTTATTATTGATATTGTTATGATAGCATATAGTAATAAATTGAAAAGATTTTATAAGAGTGACACCTTTTTGATTTATTATAATTTATATTTTTTTGGAGCAATCTTTAATCTGATGTTTGCATTTTCGTATCTTCTTCTTCGTCCATTTCGATATTTCCGATTCTTTAAATTAATTGTTGTTCCGTTCTTATTGTTTTATTTGTGGAAGAATCGGAAGTTCTCTAAGTTTCGTGAGACGTTCTGTTTGGCTCTCATTCTTTTAGCATATCTTGCATTGTATATTGCGGTATTTCGGTATGGCTCCAGCTCAATGTATCAATATCATTCCTTGGTTCTTGGAATCTGATAGATTTGACGGATGATTCTTAAGTTTTTAATCTTTTGATATTTTTGATCTTTTGAGAATACTAATATATTCACATGGGATTCCCTCCATTATGGACCCCCAGTGGGGTTGTTTTGAATTGGATCAGGCGAGGGCACTGGATGCTTTGGGGCATAAAGTCTCATTAGTCGCAGTTGACGGGCGATTCAGAAGAGGTCGTTTAAGGAAAGGAGTTGTTTATTCTGAATTTGGAAGGATACATGCCTATTTATTCTACCTTCTTCCTTATAAATTATTGGTATTCAGTACTCTGAAATTGAAGATGCGTTCATGGATGACAAAGCGCCTTTTTAAAAAAGTATGTAAGAAAGAAGGTTTCCCTGACGTGATTTATGCTCATTATTTGTTCGCCATCGGAGCTTTGGATTTAGTTCATAAGGAATACCCGAGCATCCCCATTGTTGGGATGGAACACTGGAGTCATCTTTCAAGAGAGTATTTGTCTTCGGCGGACAGGGAGAGAGGAGAAAATGGATACAATCTGGTCGACCGTTTATTGGCAGTTTCTCCCCGTCTGCAAGAACAGATCAGGACGCATTTTAATCAAAAATCCGAGGTGGTCTTTGACATGGTGGATGATGTTTTCTTTCAGAAGCCATTGGGCTATAGTAAGTCTACTAAGCCTTTTCGTTTTGTTTCAGTTGGCTCCTTGAATGAAACTAAGGGTTTTGATGTGTTAATCAAAGCATTCGCCCATCTTTCACATCGGGAATCGGAATTGGTTCTTATTGGTGAAGGGCCGGTAAAAAGCATGCTTGTCGGTCTTTGCAAACAATTAGGAGTGGATAATCGCGTTGTTTTCAAAGGCCGTTTATCGCGTGAAGATATTGCGCAAATCTTGTCTCAAGCGAATGCCTATGTTTTGGCCTCAAAATCGGAAACATTTGGTGTTTCATATGTTGAGGCAATGGCAACGGGACTTCCTGCTATTGCTACGCGTTGTGGAGGACCAGAATCATTCATGAATGACTCGTGCGGATTATTGGTTGATGTTGACGATATCGATGGATTGAAGGCCGCCATGGATCGGATGATAGAACATATCGGAGATTATGATCCGAGAACTATTCGGGAATATGTCCGTTCCCGGTTTTCCGGTGAAGAAATAGCAAAACAACTGGAGTCGATATTCCTTGAAGAAATCAAGAAGAAACAGCAATGAAAAACCTCATCATCATCGGTGCCGGCGGAATGGGCCGGACCATATATAGCAATGCATTGGAGAGTATCGGATTTGGTGATGCTTTCAGGATCAAGGGGTTTATTGACGATAATTTGGCTGCACTGGACGGTTATGAAGGATATCCTCCTATCATTGGAACGATCAAGGATTATCTGCCACAGGACGGGGATGTTTTCGTGTCTTCAATCGGAGGAAGTGCTCGTCGTCCTTGCATGGAGGAGATTATCCTGCGGGGAGGGGAGTTTATCGAACTGATCCACAGTACTGCCCGTGTTTACCAGAACGTTCAGTTAGGGAAAGGGAACTTTATCGGAGCCTATACGGTTATCGGCAATGATGCGGTTGTCGGGGATTATAATATGATCCAGTCCTATACCGTAATCGGGCATGATGCCAGGATTGGGAATTGGAACCGGATTGACACGCATGTGACTTGCGTAGGAGGAATTGTCATCGAGGATGAGACGAACATCCATACTTCGGCCGTGATCAACCACGGGGTGACGGTTGGAACCGGTGCGCATGTCGGTGCATTGAGTTTCGTGATCCGGAAGGTAAAGCCGGGAACCACGGTCTGTGGTAATCCGGCAAAGAAATTGGATATTTGATTAAATAAATAACAAGACAATGGAAATCAACGAATTCATTCAGAACTTCGCCGACCAGTTCGACGATACGCCTGTAGAGAGTTTTACTGCGGAGACCGTGTTCCACGATTTGGATGAGTATTCATCGATTATCGCGCTGTCTATCATTGCGATGATTGACGAGGAGTATGGCGTGTCCATGACCGGCAATGAGATGAAGGCCGCCATCACGATCCAGGATCTGTTCAACACCGTCCAGTCCAAACTTGCCTGATGGAGTACAATCCTTTTTCACTTGAAGGGAAGGTTATCCTCGTAACGGGCGCGGCCGGTGGTATCGGACGGGAAACGAGCCTGGAATGTGCCAAGTTGGGCGCACGCCTAGTCCTTACGGACATCAATGAAACCGGACTTGTGGAAACGCTTTCGCTGCTTCCCGGGGAAGGACATTCCTATGTGGTGACCAATCTGACGGTCCAGGATGAATTGGACGCGTTAGTAGCGGGATTGCCCCAGTTGGATGGCTTTGTAAGCAATGCCGGAATCACGAAACCGACTCCGGTCAAGTTCATCAACAAGGACGACCTGGAGCGGATCATGTCCATTAACACCTTTGCTCCTATCTATCTGACCCAGCGACTGCTGAAGAAGAAGAAGTTCAACGCGGGAGCCTCTCTGGTCTTTACGGTTTCGGTCGGTGGCGTTTTCACGACCGCACCGGGCAATGCCATGTACGGCGCTTCAAAGGGGGCGCTGCAAGTCTTTGTCCGGAATGTCGCCCTGGAAGGAGCTCCCAGGATCCGTTGTAACAGCGTGAATCCGGGGATGGTCAATACCAACCTGGCAGGCCGGTCCTATTCCGATGAGGACAAGGCCCGGGACATCGAGACCTATCCGATGAAACGGTATGGTGAGCCGAGGGATGTCGCCCTCGCCATCGTATATCTTCTTTCTGACGCATCTTCCTGGGTGACCGGGCATTCGCTGATCATTGACGGGGGAAAGACATTGTATTGAGTATGAAGCTTCTTGAAAACAAGGTTTCTATCATCACGGGAGCCGGTCGGGGAATCGGCCGTGTGATTGCGGAACAGTTCGCTTCGGACGGGGCCATCGTGTATATCAATGATCTCCAGATGGGCGATATGGAGGAATGGGCGAAGGATTGCTCACTTCAACACGGTACGAAGGTGATACCGGTCTGTTTCGATGTCACGGATAGCGCTGCCTTGAAAGCCGGACTGATGTCCATCTACAAGGCGGAAGGCAGGATTGACGTCGTTGTGAACAATGCCGCCATCATCCAGAATCAGAAACTGGGTATGGTCACGAAGCCGCTTCTGGAGAAGATGTTCAGTGTGAATGTCTTCGCGGTCATCGATATGATCCAGACCGTATCCCGTCTGATGGCCCGCAACGGGGGCGGAAGCATCGTAAACATCGCTTCTATCACGGGTGTCGTCGGATCTCCGGGCCAGGTCGCTTACTCTTCGACGAAAGGTGCCGTGATCTCGATCACGAAGTCTGCTGCCAAGGAACTCAGCCCGCAGCAAATCCGTGTGAATGCAGTGGCTCCCGGCATTATCAAGACCGAACGGTTCGAGGAATTGTATGAAGCCAGTGGCGACAAGATCGACCAGCGGATCAGCCGCATTGCGCTGGGACGCCTGGGAACCCCACAGGATGTGGCATATGCCGTTTCTTTCCTGGCTTCCGACCGCGCTTCTTATATCAGCGGCCACATTCTCGGTGTGGACGGTTGCGCTTCCATTTGACAGGATATGTTTTTGGACCTTGACAAAAAAGACCCCTGCGCCGTTGCGTCGATTGATGACAGCGGTGAGGTCTTGACATATGGTGACCTCTGCCGCTTTGCGGAAGAATTCCGCAGTTGTCTTCCCCGACGGTCGCTGGTTTTCCTCCTGTCGCAGAACCGGAATGGATCGCTCCTGGGATATGTCGCATGCCTAAGCAACGGAATCGTTCCGCTGATCATGAGTGCACAAACGGAGGATAGCCTGTATACGAATCTTCGTGATTTATATCACCCTGCCTACATATGGGCACCGGATGAAAAAGCGGAAGGATTGGGATATGATTCCGTTTTCCATTCTCATGGATACACGCTGATACGGACGGGATATAATGCCGTGCCGATGCATCCGGATCTGGCCCTGCTGCTCCCGACTTCCGGCACGACCGGGAGTCCGAAACTGGTTCGCCACAGTCTTCGGAACATTGAGGCGAATGCCGATAATGTGTGTCGTCTGTTTGGACTGACTTCCGGGGAAAAGGCCATGGCCATCCTTCCCATGCATTACACGATGGGGCTTTCCGTCATTGCGAGCCACTTACTTGCAGGGGCTAAACTGCTCCTTTCCGGTCGGTCACTACTGGATAGGGGCTTTTGGACGATGCTGAAGGAAGCTACAAGTTTTACCGGAGTACCTTACAGTTATGAACTGCTCATGAAAATGCGGTTCACAAGAATGGATTTGCCAAACTTGAAGATAATCACCCAAGGGGGCGGAAAATTGACTCCGGAGATGTTCCAGGCGCTTGCTCAGTATGCGGCGGACAAGGGAAAGAAGTTCATTGCCACGTATGGCCAGTCTGAGTGTACTGCCCGGATGGCTTATCTTCCACCGGCACTGGCGCTGGAAAAGACGTGCAGCATCGGCATCGCCGAACCGGGTGGGCAATTGTCCATCGTGGATCAGGATGGGAATGAGACCTTTGACGGGGAAGCGGTCGGCGAAATGGTCTATCGGGGCGAGAACGTGACGCTCGGCTATGCTTATGGGCCGGATGATCTGATGAAAGGGGATGAGAACCATGGTGTGATGCATACCGGTGACCTGGCTCGACGCGATGAAGACGGCTGCTATTTCATTATCGGCCGCATGAAACGTTTCCTCAAGATATTCGGCCTTCGCATCGGTCTGGATGAAGTGGAAAACTTGATCAAGCAGTCCTTTAAGACGGACTGTTATTGCAAGGGAGACGATGAGAAACTGGTGGTTTTGGTAACGGATTCTTCCCTGGTGGAAGTCATTCCGGGTTTTATCGAAGAAAAGACGCACCTGTTCCATCAGAATATCGAAGTCCGTTTCGTGGAATCCATTCTGCGGAACGAGGCTGGAAAAGTAATCAATCAATAATGAATATGACGAATCTGGAAAAACTCAATGGCATCTTCTGCGAAGTGTTTTCGGTAGATGCGACCGTGTTGGGGAGTGAATTTGACAAGAATCATGTGGACGGCTGGGACAGCGTTCGCCAGTTGAGCCTTACTGCGGCCGTGGAGGATAACTTTGACATCATGCTGGATCCGGAAGATATCCTGGATTTCACCTCTTATGAGAATGCCAAGGCCATTCTGGCCAAATACGAGATCGAGCTGTAGCATATGGCACTTTGGGAAATCAAGAATGTCGCCGTCCGCGGGGTCACGGGCACGGTCCCGGATCACGCGGTAAAAACGGCCGACTTCGATATCTTTACGCCGGAAGAAGCGGAGATCTTCGACAATACGGTGGGTATCAAGAACCGGTATATCGGTCCGGATGATGTGTGCACTTCCGATCTGTGCTTCGATGCCGCAGAACGGTTGCTCTCGGCCCTGGGGTGGGAAAAGGAGAGCATTGACGTGTTGGTTTTCGGTTCCGTGACGGGGGACTACAAGACGCCGCCGACGGCCGGCATCCTGCAGCACCGGCTCGGCCTTCCGCTCAGCACTTTCGTTCTGGACATCCCCATGGGGTGCTGTGGCAGCATGTATGCCATCAATGTGGCCGGTAACCTCCTGAGCTCTGGGAACGTGAAACGCGCGTTGCTCCTGGTGGGGGATACCGCCCTTCGTATGGGGTCCATGAAAGACAAGAGCCGCGTACCTCTCTTTGGTGACAGCGGTACGGCCATGGCGCTGGAGTATGATCCGACGGCTGAAGATATTATCATCGAATTCAATACGCTCGGCTCAGGCTATGAAGCCCTCATTACCCCGCATGGCGGATTCCGGCATCCGATCTCGCCCGAATCCTTTATCGAGGAGGATTTCGGAAATGGAATCATCCGTGCCCCGAAGGATACGTTAATCAATGGCATGGACGTATTCTCCTTTGCCATTTCCCGTCCTCCGATCAGCATCAAGAAGATGATGGAGCGTTACAACCTGACAACGGAGAACGTGGACTATTTCCTAATCCACCAGGCGAACAAACTGATTGTCGATCGGATAGTGAAAAAACTGAAACTCCCTATCGAAAAAGTCCCGTACGACCTTCAGGAGTTCGGTAATCTGGGCGGAGCATCCGTTCCGATGCTGATGACGTATAACTTGGCCGATGAGTTGCAGAGACGACCGCTCACACTTCTTTGCTCCTCATTCGGTTTGGGTTTGACTTGGGGGACAATGGTCTTAAGATCAAATAGAGTAGTCGTAGAACCGATTAATTATTTAAAATAAATGGAACAATTGTCTATAAGGCAGAAAATCGCTAAGATTCTTGGAGAGATTACTGTAAAATTTCACAGAATGAGAGGCTGTCATATCGGGAAAAACTGTCGTATCTCTCGATCTGCTATTCTTGATCGAGCCCATCCGAAAGGCGTTTATATTGGTAATAATACCCGGGTCTTGATGGAAGCGATGATTATTGCCCATGATTATTCTCGTGGTGGACTTGCTAGTCATAGTATGTGGTGTGAGACTCATATTGGCAATAATTGTGTTATTGGCGGAAGATCAATGATTATGCCTGGTATTACAATCGGAGACCATGTTTATGTAGGAGGTGGCAGTGTGGTGACCAAATCCATACCCGATCATTGCATTATTGCAGGTAATCCAGCAAGAATAATAAGGAAAGGAACCATAATCAGCGATTTAGGGCAGATTCTCGAAAGCGGAGAGCGAGTTTAAATGTGAATACTATGAATAATTCTTTAAAAACCATTCTTTGTAATATCGCTTATTCACCGTTTGGGGATTTTATTGTCACTCATTCGGGGCTGAAAAGATTATGGGCTGAACTTCATGTTCATTATGCAAAAAAGCGTCTTCTTGCTCAAGCAGCCCGTGAATATGAAAACGGATCTTCATGGGGTAGTTTGGGGGATTATAAAGAAGCACTTAAAAAGCATTGGGTTTCATACTCGGAATATGCACATCAATATGCATTTTACAACTTATCTGAAGAACAAAGGGATGAGTTTGTCGCTCGACTCAAGATGGCTTATTTTTATTATCGCTATGTTCCGGGTGTGGTAAAACCCTTTTTCCGTAATAAGAATAGATTTCTAAAAAAGTTCAATAACTTCATTCACCGGGAATGGCTTTATGTGCCGGAATCGAGTTTTGCTGAATTTGAAGAGTTGCTTTCCAAATTTGACTGCATTATTAAACCTTCTGATGGAAAATTAGGAAGAGGTGTTTTCAAAGTAAGGAAAAATGATTCTTCGAAGAGCATAAAAGAATTATGGGACTACTGCGTCAAGCATAAATCTTTAGTTGAGCAATGTATAGAGTCTTGCGAAGAACTTAAAGTGTTTCATCCTCAAAGCTTGAATACTGTTCGTGTTGTTACAGTCTCAAATAAGGAAAAATCAGCAGTATTTGGTAGTTTTCTTCGTACAGGGGTAGGCGATAGCATTGTCGATAATGCACATGCTGGAGGACTGTTTGCTCAGATTGATATACAAAATGGTATAATAGAGAGCGAAGGTATTGATGTGAATGGTGCCCGCTTAGAGAAACACCCTGATACTGGTATTATGTTTAAAGGATATAGGATACCCCATTGGGATTTAATCGTTAAAACGTGTTGCGAGGCCGCGAAGGAGACGGGAAATCCAATTACGGGATGGGATGTAGCCGTCAACAATAAAGAAGAGGTCGAGTTAGTTGAAGGTAATTATGGCCCTGATTTCGATGTGATGCAATCTCCTTTGAGAATTGGGGTAAAAAAGATATTATATTCTTGGATTGATGATTATTTAGGCATCGAAATGAAGTGATTAGCGGTGAGTATTCTCAATTTGAGTCATGTTTTATGAAACGTGTCTTTTTATTTATGGTTTTTGTCTCTTTACTGGCATCTTGTCAAAAGAGCGACTATCACGACAATAGAAAGACAATTCGATTACTTGCGATCGGTAATTCCTATTCACAAGACGCTTTGGCATATGTTCCTTTTATTTGGAATGATTTAGGGGCAGAAGTGGATATGACAATTGGAATTTTGATGAAGAGTAACGCTATAGTCTCTGACCATGTGGATAATTTCATCAATAATTCTGCTCGATATACTTTCTATTTATATGATGGTAGATCGTCATGGACATCTCATCCATTTAAGACAATTCAATGGGCGTTATCACACTTTCAATGGGATATTATTCTTACTCATCAAACAAGTTGGTCAGCAAATGATTGGGCTCCTAAATACCAGTCACAATTAAATCAGTTCGTTAACCTTATCCTTTCGGAAGTTGATTACCCTGTTAGATTTGCTTGGATGGTGTCGCCAGCAAGACCTGCCCAGACGAATGGTGGTACAAATTGGGAGGAGGAAACTATATACTCACATTTCGTTTTTAACGCTTCAGATGCACAAAAAGTATTAGAAAGGACTGTTTTTGATTTGGTTATTCCCGTTGGAACAGCTATTCAGAATGCGCGAACAATTCCTTCTTTAAAAATGCTCGGCGAATATGCAAATAATGAGAATAATTCATCTGGGTTTGGTTATCTATGTGCCTTTGACGGTGTCCATTTGCAAGAAGGCCTTCCCTGTCAGATTGCGGCATATTCTTTCATTATCTCATTAATGAAGACACTTGGTTTAGATATTCAATCCTTAAATCAGAATAATAGTGTAATTACTTCGAGTTGGTTATCAGGAAAATCAATTCCTGGCCCTCACGGTCCTGTTATCTTATCTACTGTTCAGGATCGAGAATTCGCTAAGAAATGTGCAATAATGGCAAATGACAATCCATTTGTCGTGACAAATATCGTTACGGAACAACATGATAAAGTGGATTAAATGCTATTTAGGAAAGTCTTTGCAGAGCATCGGGACTTGATCGTATGATAGGAAAACAGAGTGCAGCGCTTATCCCGGAGGGATCCTGTTTTCAAATGGGCATAGGTTTTTTGCCTGATGCCATTACCGCGGATACCGCGGAGTTGGCCAATCATAAGAATCTCGGTATTCGTACCGAAGTTTTTGCGGATAGAGTACTAAATCTAGTAGAGAATGGTGTTTAAATGGGCATGCAAAAAATGGATACTGGAATAATAATTGCTTTTTTTACTAGGATCGAAGCGAGTTTATGATTTCATTGACAGGAATCATAATGTGTTGAAGATGACATTAAGATACGAATGATCCATATGTAATTTCTCATAATCCGGATTTTTCTATTAATTCTGCGATTGAAGTTGATCTGATAGGGCAAGTATACGATGAATCAATTGGCACATACGAATTTATTCTGGAGTTGTGGGGAAGCTAGTTTTTGTACGAGGAGCAAAAATGTCAGAAAGAGGGAAATCCGTCGTTGCTTTGGCATCATGAAAAAAAAGGTGAGCAAAGTTTGTTCCGCAACTTTGCTCCGGCTCTTGTGTTGTTACTCCACGTGAAGATGTTCAGTGGGTGGTAACAGAATACGGAAGTGTCAACCTTTATGGCGAGTCATTGCAGAAAAGGCCCGGTTGTTAATAAATATTGTTCATCCGGGCGACCCGTTTTTTTTAGAAGAAGTGGCATTATATCAATTTTGGGATCTTTTCGGCCTTGTTAAAGATTTTGTAAAAGTATTATCCGACATGAAAAAGTTTTTACTTTTTTTTACCATTGCTTTCTTTGCTGTTAGTATGCAAGCCCATACTACTATCCTAACGGAGGCCATGTTGAGAAACTCGAAGAGCGTATTTGTCGTCAATAAAGACTATACACTTGAGGGAAGAACTATTGTGATGCCAGTTGGAATAAAACTAGTGTTTTCTGGCGGGAGTATTAATAATGGAGCATTGATTGGTAGGAAGACCGAGATTAAAGTCAATCAAACAACCCCTGCATTTGGAATGGACATAGTTATTGATGGAGATTGGAATGTGGCGGAAGTGAGGGACGGATGGTTTGATTTCGAAACATCTCCGGAATTCGTTTCAAATCAGATTATAAAGAACCTACTTGCTTTTTCAAATGACTCCACGTTCTGCCATATTATCTTTGACGAAAATAGGGTTTATTTTTTTGAGCTACCATATAAAGGACGTCCTGATTTAGGTAATACTGTTAGTTATAGAATAGTTGACGGAAAGAAAAAACGGAACTATGCTGAACTGAATAATGAAGAATACTCTTTTTTGAGAATCTTTACAATTCCTTCCAATACTCATCTGACAGTTAATAACACAATGAAGATGTTACCTACAAGTGTAGGCGCTTACTTCGTTTTTTGGGAATATGGTAAAGAAAATGTGACTATTGATGGTTCTGGAATCATTTCCGGTGATAATGATTGGCATAGGTTTGATCATCCATTCAAAGGGAAAACTTATTTTGGAGAGTGGGGACATATTTTTAAGTGTATTCGTTGTTCTAATTTTACGTTTAAGGATATAACTCTTTCCGACGCATTTGGTGATTGCCTCATTTATTCCGGATCTTACTATCCAAATGAACCTGATTCCCGTTGGGCTTCAAATCTGACGATGAATAATGTGAAGATTTTACGGGCTAGGCGGAATGGTGTTGCTGTTGGTGCAAGACATGTTAGAATTGAAAATTGCCATTTCGAGGGGTGTGGTACAAAGCAGATAAAGGGAACTCCTCCTAGATGTGCTATTGATTTTGAAGCAGACCAGTTAAAAAAATATCCCGAAATCGGGAACCAGGATGTTTTAATGGAGAACTGTTCTTTCAAGGACAATTATTTTGATCTTTCATCATACAACAATTGTATGAAGGATTATGGAAAAACAGCGACGGTGATTCGGAATTGCAAGTTTACGTCTAAGATTCGAATTCAGGCGGTTTACTGGATGAAATTTGAGAACTGCTATATTCCATTCGTTTATAATACAAAGGACTCCCGTTCCGTTATGTTGTTCTCTCGTCACATGGAGTTTATCAATTGTGAGTTTGGGGAGTATGATACATCAATCATTGGCAAGGCGAGTAAGGTATATAATAAATACAGCAATTGTAAGTTCAATACCAAAACCTCACATTCTTCATAACCTCTTTTCGGAGAAGGCTTTGCCTGGCAAAAATAGGAGTTTTACGTTCTGGTTGTTTAGTATAGTTTCATGTACAAGAGGATTATTAAACGTATATTGAGTTTCCTCGGCGCCCTCATCGCCCTCCTTCTAATCGGCTGGCTGATCCTGATTGTCGCCGTCATCCTTCATTTCGCCAACAAAGGAGCTGGCGCTTTCTTCCTCCAGGAAAGGCCGGGAAAGGATGCGAAGATCTACAAGGTGATCAAGTTCAAGACGATGACGGATGAGCGGGATGCCGATGGAAAGCTGTTGCCGGATGCACAACGGCTGACGAGGATCGGGAAGGTCGTGCGAAGCTTGTCTCTGGACGAGCTTCCCCAGCTGATCAATATCCTGAAAGGGGACATGGCATTTATCGGTCCACGTCCTTGGCGGGTGGAGTATCTTCCGTTGTATTCTGCGGAGCAGATGCGACGGCATGAGGTCCGTCCCGGCATCTCTGGATGGGCGCAGGTGAATGGCCGCAATGCGATCTCCTTTACCAAACGGCTCGAGTATGATGTCTATTATGTGGACCATCTGACATTCTGGCTGGATGTGAAGATTTTCTTCATGACGGTGATGAAGGTATTAAAGCGCGAAGGTATTTCGGAGGAGGGGCAGGCTACGTCCGAGGCGTTTAACGGTCACAATTGAGAACGTGGGGATGGATCGCTTTGCATTGTTGACGGGTCTTGTCAACGAAGCGTTGGGAGTTCCGACCGATCGGAAGGTGGTATATCCTTCCGGAGTGGAACAGTGGGTGGAGGTACTGGATGTGGCGAAAGTCCATCGGTTGCTGCCGCTGGTAGTCAGCCTTTTTGAACAGGTCCCGGAGGAGTCCCGACCGAAGGGAAAACCGGTTGTCGGCAGTTATGTGATGGCTGAGCAGATGGTCGGGAAATCGGAGGATCGGTTGAAGAAGTTGAAAAAACTGACCCTGTTGTTCCAGGATCATGACCTTGATGTGATGTTCTTGAAGGGATGGACCCTGGCGGTCCGGTATCCGAATCCATTGCTGCGTGTGTACAGTGACATCGATTTTTACTTGTTTGGACGCAGCAAGGAGGGGGAAAAGGTCCTGACGGAGGAACTTGGGCTTAAGAGTTCACCCTATTACCATCACCATACCCAGGCGGCTTGGAAGGGGATGCTGCTGGAGAACCATTATGATTTCCTGGACCTGGAAAACCATGCTTGCAATCGGATGCTGGATGACGCCCTGAAGTCACTGGCCGGATCGGATGGACATTCCTGGCCGCTGGATCTGGGAGACGCCGCTGTTCGGAATGCATACCGGATGACACCTACGATGGAGGCTGTTTTCCTGATGCGCCACATGTCCGGCCATTTCGTCGCCTCCGGAATGGAACTTCGCCAGTTGTATGACTGGGTGTTGCTTCTTCATCAAGACGGTGACAAGGTGGATTGGCCGATGGTGGAGGACCTTTATGAAAAGTCGGGGATGATGCGGTTTGCCCGGATGGTCTCCCGGATTGTCCGGCAGAAGCTCTGCGTGAATCTACCTGACTATCTTGGCGGTCTTGACGGGCAGGAAGATCAGATGCTTGTCGAACGGATTTGGGAGGATACCATCCATCCGACCGGGCAGGACAAGTACCGCAAGGGTACACTCCGCTATTATCTGCGGGAGTCTTCCATTTTTCTCCATAACCGTTGGAAGCATCGTCTCGTCTATCCGTCGGAGTCTTATTGGGGCTTGATGTTGAACATGTTGCGTTTGAAATTGAAGTTGGGAAGATAAGCTAGGGTTTATTATTATTTGCGCTATGCCGAAACGTATATATCTCTGCCTGGCTCACATGAGCGGCAATGAAATGAAATTTGTACAGGAAGCTTTTGATACCAATTGGGTGGTTCCGCTGGGGCCGAATGTGAATGGATTCGAGAAGGATCTGGAAGATTTTGTCGGCGAGAACAAGCGAGTAGTCGCCCTTTCAAGTGGAACAGCGGCGGTGCATCTTGGGCTGTTGGCCTGCGGTGTCGGTCCGGGAGATGAGGTGCTGGTGCAGAGTTTCACCTTCTGTGCCTCAACGCATCCGGTCACTTATCTGGGAGCGACACCGGTCATGATTGATTCGGAACCGGATACCTGGAACATGGACCCGGAATTGTTGGAAAAGGCAATCATCGACCGGATTGAGAAGACTGGGAAGAAGCCGAAGGCGATTGTTCCGGTGGCGTTGTATGGAATGCCGTACAAGATCGACCGGATTCTGGAGATTGCGGACAAGTACGGAATCCCTGTGGTGGAAGATGCTGCCGAGGGCTTCGGGTCGAAGTACAAGGGACGGGTCCTGGGTACATTCGGCAAGTTCGGTGTGCTCAGTTTCAATGGGAACAAGATGATCACGACCTCGGGTGGCGGCGCTTTGGTCTGCCCGGATGCGGAGCTTTGGCAGAAGATCATGTGGTATGCCACCCAGGCCCGCGAGAGCTATCCTTACTACCAGCATGAGGCCGTCGGCTATAACTATCGGCTGTCCAATGTCTGCGCCGGCATCGGCCGTGGGCAGATGACCATCGTGGAGGACCATTTGGCGCATCACAAACATGTGCAGGAATTGTATGAGGAACTGCTTGCCGATGTCCCGGGAATCCACGTGCATTCCCAGCCGGCCGGTGGAGATTATGATTCCAACTATTGGCTGTGCACGATCACGATTGACCCGGACGTGAAGATTGTCGGGCAGGAGAATGCTTACAAGACCATCGTGAAGGGGGCTGTGGGCGGAGCTGCCGGGGTGATCCATATGGCTTCATCCGCCGTGACAGACTGTCAGCCGAATGATAACGTGGAGGCCTTGCGAGTCTTCATGGATGCCGCCGGCGTTGAAGCGCGTCCAGTTTGGAAGCCGATGCATAAACAACCCGTGTACAAGAATGTCCCGGCATACGTCAACGGCGTCTCTGAGGCGGTCTTCAAGGTCGGTATGTGTCTTCCTGCCGGCCCTTGTGTCAGTGATGAGGATGTGAGGTATATTGTGGATTGTATCAAGAAGTCCATATCTGAAGGCTGATTTGCTTTTCCGCTATATCATGCCTATCTTTGTCTTGATATGAAAGAAACCAGTTTCCTGAAAAGAGTATTCTCATCCAAGGTTCTGCCGTCTTGGACGATTTTGCTTTTCGATATCGTCATCATCGTTTTTTCCGTTTTCTGCGGTTTCCTCGCGCGCTATGTTCTTGGCGGGAAACCACTGATTGAAGGAGAGATGGCAGTCACGTTGCTGGTGGTCATCGTTTTCGCGCTGCTGTATTTCCGCTTGTTCAAGACCTATTCGGGCATCCTGCGTCTGTCATCCTTTGTGGACTTGATGCATCTGTTCGTTGCGTTGACCCTTACATTTGGGTGCTCGTTGATCATTGCTTTGCTCTGGCCGGCCATTTTTGGCGTTCGCATGATAAGCATCCCGGTTCTGCTGATTGCCTATATCACTTCGTTCATGATGCTGGCGATATCACGGATGTTCATCAAGATGCTCAATGATCATTTCAACCTGAATCCGGGCAAACAGCTGTTGAACACATATATCTATGGGACAACGTCCGGAATCGACATTGCCAAGGCCCTCCGTTCGGAGAAGGAGAACCGTTTCCGGATCGTGGGTTTTGTGGCGGACAATCCCGACATGTTCGGCAAGGTTTTGATGGGCGCGAAAGTGTATCGCCGCGACGAGAACCTCTTTGAGCAGATGAGGAGGGACCATGTTCAGGCAGTGATTATCTCCCCGGCCAAGGCAAAGATCCTGAAGGATTCCGACTTCCCTGACCATCTCTTGAAGGAAGGCATTCAGATTTTCATGGCGTCGGAAGTGTCGGACAATTGGGCGGGTAACGCAAATTCCATCAAGGAGGTCGATATCGAAGACCTCCTGGGCCGGGATCCCATCCAGATCAACATGAAGGAGATTGCTTCGCATCTGGAAGGGAAACGTGTCCTCATCACGGGTGCGGCCGGCTCCATTGGCAGCGAGATCATGCGGCAGGTGGCGATGTTCAATCCCTATCAGCTGATACTGGTCGATTCCGCCGAAACTCCGCTGCACGATATCCGGCTGGAAATCAAGAAGAAATGGGCCGAGATAGAGGCGCCTACCATCATCGCAAACATTGCCAACAAGTCCCGGATGGAGGAGATTTTCTCCACCTACCGTCCGCAGTACGTTTTCCATGCGGCCGCCTACAAGCATGTACCGATGATGGAAGATAATGTGTCAGAGGCCATCCAGAACAATGTCGTGGGTACGAAGGTCATGGCGGATCTTGCCGTAAAGTATCAGGTGGAGCGTTTTGTGATGATTTCCACGGACAAGGCGGTGAACCCCTCCAACGTGATGGGTTGTTCCAAGCGCATCTGTGAGATTTATGTCCAGGCATTGGCCCGCAAGGTGGAGAGGGATGGGCTGGCTCCCACTCAGTTCATCACGACGCGGTTCGGCAATGTACTGGGTTCCAATGGTTCTGTCATCCCGCTGTTCCGCAGGCAGATTGCTGCCGGCGGCCCGGTTACCGTCACGCATCCGGAAATCATCCGTTACTTCATGACCATTCCGGAGGCCTGCCAGCTGGTGCTGGAAGCTGGCAGCATGGGCAAGAGCGGAGAGATCTATATCTTTGACATGGGGCAGCCGGTCAAGATTGTGGATCTCGCGAAACGGATGATCCGGCTTTCCGGCCGCAATGACGTGAAGATTGTGTTTACGGGGCTTCGCCACGGCGAAAAACTGTATGAGGAGCTCCTGGCCACCAAGGAAAACACCAAGCCCACTTCTCACGACAAGATCATGATCGCCAACGTGCGTGAATACGACTATGAAGACATCAGCAACGACATCGATGCCCTCATCCAGTGCAGTTATGACTATGACTCGATGAAAACCGTAGGTCGTATGAAAGACCTTGTCCCTGAATTCAAAAGCCTGAACTCGAAGTATTCGGTGCTGGACCAGCATTAGCGTTTTGGGAAAGATCCTTAGGCCGGGGATGGGGAAATCCCTGGCCTTTTTTGTATATTTGTAGCCATGAAACGCTACTGCCAGACCCTGGAACTCCGGGACGATCCGGAGATGATCGAAAAGTATGTCGAGGCCCATGCCCATGTATGGCCGGAAATCCAGGCGGGGATCCGTGAAGTCGGCATCCTGGACATGCAGATTTACCGGTTAGGTACGCGCCTGTTCATGATCATGGACACGGTGGACGACTTCGACTTCGCGGCCGACAACGCCCGCCTGGCCACCTTGCCCCGACAGGCAGAGTGGGAAGCCTACGTGGCTCAGTTCCAAGGCTGCGATCCTTCCGCCCCAAGTACGGACAAGTGGCGGCTCATGGAGAAGATTTTCGAACTCGAAAAACCCGTCGTCCGGTAAATGCCCGCCATCTTTACAGACCGGATTCACCGGCTCGCCTATGCCACCGACGCTTCGGCCTATCGTGAGATGCCGGAGGGAGTGGCGTATCCCCGGACGGAGGAGGATATCCGCGAACTCGTCGTCGAAGCCCGTCGGCGGGGGACTTGCCTGATTCCCCGTGCCGCGGGCACGTCGCTCGCCGGACAGGTCGTGGGGAAGGGGATTGTGGTGGATATCAAGGGATGGAATAAGATCCTGGAAATCAATGCGGAGGAACGCTGGGCGCGTGTGCAG
>JAEEGF011449281.1_pt1 | contig 33299 bp, 32 predicted proteins | sample 9134171 | NCBI WGS metagenome assembly JAEEGF01 (sample SAMN16246542, study PRJNA631951) | gut metagenome | biome: gut microbiome; feature: rumen; material: AP-attached | host: Bos | place: Iran: Karaj | collected 2018-10
ATTCTAATCTCGCGCGGCACCTTCGGAAACGAAGTCCAACAGCCGTAAGCTGTGATTCGCGCGATTGGCCTATCATGGTAGCAGAGGTGCCAGTGAGCACTTTCTTTTTCGAAGTGCTTCATGTCACTGTCCATAGCCAGCACGTAGTTTGGGTCGGTTAAGACCACGAAGAATGGCGATCGATCAACAAACGTCATCCAAATCTTGGATTCAAAGAAACCCTTATTCATCTTGTTAATACCCTCCCAGGTACGAAGTAACGACATAAAATGCCGTCCTAATTATCATTATACCACATATGCTTAAAAAAGTCAATACTAATCTTGTATTTTATAATCACCAGTGCTAAAATTGATAACGCACTAGGTGACGCTTACCTTTTGCAATAAAAATAAGGGGGTTGTTCTTTATGAAAACCAGAGAAAAAAGCGTGATAGTAGAATTTACCGATAATGGCAGATTCAAGCGGTATGCTTTCCCAATCGTCAATAAAGAAGGCGAACTGATGACACACCGTTTAGAAAGACTGCTGGCTGGGAAAGTTAACCTTGGTGAACGTGAAAGATTGCGTGACATTCATTACGTCGGAATTAACTGGCACGAACCTTGCATTCTGCTAGAGGACTTGAATCAAGAATGCTCGAGATTGATGGAAGAAATTGTGAGTCTGGAAGGCCATTTGGATTTGTCCAAATTGATCAAACCTCAGGCCATACCTTGTGGTTCCATCAACGACAAAATCTCGTTTCTGGTCCGTCGTCAATTGACTCTAAGGCGCAAATTAAAACGCAAACTAAACGACGCCAAAAACAAGGCAAACTAAACTCTGGACGCCACGATAAAGTGGCAAACAAACCCTCCTTCGGGAGGGTATTTTTATTTATTTTTTTCAAAAATGTGTGCTATAATCGTAAGCAGGATGGGCAAAATTGCGAGGTATTTTAATGAATTAATTGTTGGCAACGTTTTTGATGCCCCAGAAATTCTCGATTATTATTCCACCGACCGTTCTATCGCGCAAATCAAACCAAAAGCCGTAGCTCTGCCAGAATCAACTGAAGACGTCAGCAAACTAATGCGTTTTTGTAATCAACTAGCAATTAAAGACATCAAAGTCCCCGTTACAATTTGGGGCTCCGGCCTCGACGAAATGGGTGCCGACCTCGGCGAGGGAATTATTGTTTCGACCGAAAAATTAAATCGTTTACTCGAGGCCGACAAACGCGAACGTTTGGTACGTGTGCAAGCGGGAATTACATTAAAAGAACTAAACACCGCCCTTTCAATGTATGGGCTGACCATTCCAATCCATGGACACGAAAACGAAACCATCGGCGGATTAATTTCAAACTGCCCGTCCGAAAAATTATTAAAATATGTCGAACGAATCGAAGTTGTGCTGTCGAACGGTGACATTTTACAGACCAATCCGCTAAACCTCAAAACTGTAGAAAGACTCAGTAAAGAAAGATCTTCTGAAGGCAAGATTTATCGCAAAATCTCCAACTTATTAAAGAATCATCAAGAATTAATCGACAAAATCAAACAAGAAAAGCACGGACTAGCCGGCTATCCAATGATTGCCAAAATCAGCCACAAAAATTCGCTTGATTTGATGCCACTTTTCTTCGGCGCACAAGGCACTTTGGGCGTCATCACGGAAGTAATATTAAAAGCTACGCCAATTAAGAATAAATCCGTGCGTGTCGTAGCGGCATTTAGAGATTTTGCCGTCGCTCAAAACTTCCTAGACATGGCAAATTTCCTAAAACCATCCCGACTAGAAATTTATGATTTAGCTATTATTCAAGCCGCCAAAAACACCGGCAAAAAAATTAGTGCCGTAAACGACCGTATTGAAGATGGTTTTGTGGTGTTTGCCAAATTCGACCATCGCACCAAAACCTGCTTAAGAAAAGTCAATCATTTCAAAAAATCCTTGCCACGCACCATTCAATTTATGACCGAATCGGACAAAAATAAACCGGCGCTTGACGAATTTGAAAACTCACTCACCAGCTTCTTAAACCAAGTCCGTGTCGGTGAAAGAGTGCCAATTGCCACGAATTTTTACGTGCCAGCCGAAAACATGGTCCGCTTCTTAGATGATTTGGCCGTTGTCGAAAGAAGTCTCAAAATGGATTTGAAATTATTCGGTTCGTACTCTTCGTCAATTTACAGCTTGAGACCAAAATTCGATTTAGAAGATGAAGAAACCGCCAAGAAGATTTTAGCCTTCCTCCGAGCCAGCAACTTTATTATCAATCGCCAAAAAGGTTCTTTAACTGGCGGCACACCAGAAGGTAGAATCAAGGCCATTGTCACTAACAACGATTTGTCCGAGGGCGAGAAAAACCTTTATCTAGAAATCAAAAAGATTTTTGACGCTAGGGAAATTTTAAATCCTGATATCAAACTCGGCGCCGACGCCAAATTTACCGTTAAACACTTCCGTACTACTAACTCAATTAAAACTGTGCTATAATATAAATTAAATTTTAGAGGAGTAACTATGAAAACAAAGCTGAAAAAGCTATCTGATTCTCGCGTGGAACTAACTGTCACTTTGGACGCGAAAGATTTAAAAACTGCAAGTAATAAAGCAATCGAAAAACTAGCTAAAGAAGTCCGCGTAGAAGGTTTTAGAAAAGGTAAAGTCCCGACGGAAGTGGCCAAGAAATTTATCCCAGAAAATGATTTAAATGCCGAAACCGCCGATATCGCTGTACGTACCACCGTCATCGCCGCTTTTGCTGAAAACGAAAAATCACCACTCGTGGTACCAAACGTCAACGTCACCAAATATGTCCCAGGTGAAATGATGGAATATACCGCCACAGCAGACATTATTCCAGATATCAAACTTGGTGATTACAAAAAACTCGGCGTCAAAAAAGAACCGGTCAAGATTTTAGCTAAAGACATCCAAGGCGTGTTAGACAATATCGCCAAATCATTTGCTGAGAAAAAAGCTGTCAAACGTGCCGCTAAGCTAACCGATGAAGTGATTATTGATTTTGTTGGCAAAAGAGATGGCGTCGCTTTCCCAGGCGGTTCAGCCAAAGATTTTCATCTAGTGCTTGGCTCCATGAGCCTCATTCCAGGTTTTGAAGATGGCATCGTCGGCCACGAATCAGGTGATAAATTTGAATTAAAACTCACTTTTCCAAAAGACTACGGCATGAAAGATTTAGCTGGCGTCAAAACCGTTTTTGAAGTTCTCTTAAAGCAAGTTAATGAAGTTAAAACTCCAGAAATCAATGACGAACTAGCTAAAAAAGTTGGACCATTCAAAGATTTAGCTGCTCTAAAGGATGATATCAAGAAAAACCTAACTCTCCAAACTGAACAACGCGAAGGCGAAAAATACAAAGATGCTTTGATTAAGGCTCTGGTCGCCAAATCCAAAATTCCAGCACCAGAAATCTTAATCAGCGATCAAATGCGAATGATTAAAGATGATATCACCAGAAATGCGACTTCCCAGGGAATTACTTTTGAAGAATATTTGAAACGTGCCGGCGAGACCGAAGAAAAATGGGAAAAAGAAGCTCGCAAAATTGCTGAGGAACGCGTTAAAGCTTCTCTCGCTCTCCAAACCATTGCCGTAGAGCAAAAAATCACTGTTTCAGACGAATTGGTGGCCGCCAAAATTGCTGAACTCCGCGATGTTTATCAAAAATCGCCAGAAGCCTTGAAATCACTTAAAGATCCAAACGTCAAAATGGATATCAAAAACCGGATGATTGTTGAAAAAACTATCGATTATCTTGTCGAAAACAACAAATAGTGCTATAATTAGGTAAAGAGTTTCATCTCACTTGCTATTGCTGTATCCTGCAGGTGGGGCAATAATATAATATATATAATAATATATAAGGAATTTTGAATGCCAACTATTAATCAGTTGATTCGTAAGCCTCGCAAAAAGGCTGTACGAAAATCCAAATCTCCAGCTCTTGGTTCAATTATCAACACATTGAAAACCAAGCGTTATGAGAAAGCTGCACCTTTGAAACGTGGTGTATGTATCAAAGTTACTACCAAGACGCCAAAAAAGCCAAACTCCGCTATGCGTAAAGTTGCTCGTGTGCGTCTCACTAACGGCCAAGAAGTTTGGGCCTACATTGGTGGCGAAGGCCACAACTTGCAGGAACACGCTGTGGTATTAGTACGTGGTGGTCGTGTGCCAGATCTTCCTGGTGTGCGTTATCATGTCGTCCGTGGTACTTTGGATCTCCAAGGCGTACAAGGTAGAAAGCAAGGCCGCAGCAAATACGGCGCGAAGAAGGAGGGCAACTAATTATGCCACGTAAAACTACTAAGTCATTGGAACGCAAAGTTTCTCCAGACCGCAAATATCAATCCATCATGGTACAAAGACTCATCAACAAGTCAATGCTTGATGGTAAAAAGCAAGCTGCCGAACGTGCTGTTTATTCAGCCATCGAAGGTGCTGCTAAAAAATTGAAATCAGAAAATCCAGTGGAAGTTTTGGAAAAAGCTATCGCCAACGTCTCACCAGACTTTGAAGTAAAGTCTCGCCGTGTTGGTGGCGCTAACTACCAAATTCCATTTCCAATTTCTGGACACCGCCAAATGCACTTTGCCTTTACTTGGCTCGTGCAATCGGCTCGTGCACGTGGTGGTATGCCATATGCCAAGCGTCTAGAAGCAGAAATCGTTGATGCTTACAACCAAACCGGTGCTGCCTTCAAAAAGAAAGAAGATTGTCACCGCATGGCCGAAGCCAACCGCGCTTTTGCACACTTTGCAAGATAATAAAACTAACAAAAAATCTCTTCCACGAAGAGATTTTTTGTTGTATAATTAACATAAGAAGAATAGGAGGCTTATGGTAAAAGTAGCAATTAATGGTTTTGGCAGGATTGGACGCAATGCGTTCAAAATTCTGATGGGCAGAAAAGACGCAGAAGTTGTAGCCATCAATGATATTACTGACGCTAAGACCTTAGCTCACCTTTTAAAATATGACTCTTCCTATGGCACTTACGATGCTAAAGTTGAAGCCAAAGAAAAAGCCATCGTAGTAGATGGTAAAGAAGTGCCAGTCTATGCCGAAAAAGATCCGAAAGCTCTTCCTTGGGAAGATTTAGGCGTAGATGTCGTAATTGAATCCACTGGGCTCTTCACTAAGCCAGAAGACGCCAAAGCGCACATTGAAGCTGGTGCGAAGCGCGTAGTAATTTCGGCCCCAGCCAAAGGCGAAGGCGCCAAAACTGTCGTGCTCGGCGTTAATGAAGACATTATTGAAAATGGCGACGAAATTATTTCAAATGCCTCCTGCACTACTAACTGTATCGCCCCGATTATGAAAGTCTTGGAAGACAAATTTGGCATCGAAAAAGCTATGATGACCACGGTTCACTCCTATACCGGTTCTCAAAAGCTACTTGATGCTCCAGCCAAAGATTTACGTGAAGCTAGAAACGCTGCCACTAACATTGTACCAACTACCACCGGCGCCTCCAAAGCTGCTGCACTAACTATTCCAAGTTTAACTGGCAAGTTCAATGGTTTATCCGTACGCGTACCGACACCAGTAGTTTCACTTTCAGATATCACAGCCATCATCAAACAAGACACCACTAAAGAAGAACTAGCTGAGTTGTTTAAAAATGCTGCTAAAGAGCCTTACTACAAGGGCATTATTGGCGTCACAGAAGAAGAACTAGTTTCTTCAGACTTTATTGGCGATCCACATTCCTGTATCATAGACCTACCTTTACTCGATGTCGTAGGTGGCAACATGATTAAAGTCGTTGCTTGGTATGACAACGAATGGGGCTATTCCAATCGCCTAGTTGAATTAACCGTAGATTTTGGTGGGGACAACTAATGGAAGTATTTGTCGGAGCAGATTACCGCGGGTTTGAACTCAAAAATAAGCTTCTGAACTTTTTGGTAGAGAACAATCATTCCGCAACCGATGAAGGCGCCTATGAATACAATGAGGGCGATGACTATAATGACCCGGCTATCAAAGTTGCCATGTCAGTCCGAGAAAACCCTGGCGCACTTGGTATTCTAATTTGCGATTCCGCACACGGTGTCACCATTCAAGCCAATCGCTTCAAAGGTATCCGTGCGGCACATTGCGACTCAGAAGAATCAGCCAAGTTAGCCCGCGAACATGATGATGCCAACATCCTCTGCTTATCCGCGCATTTTATAGACGAAGAAAAAATGCGAAACATCGTCAAAACTTTTCTAGAAACAAACTTTGTTAATTTAGAACGGCGAGTTCGTCGTGTCAATCGTTTAGACGAAAGGGAAGATTATGATTAGGGAAGTATCAATTGTTCCAACAATTTTAGTGAATAATAAAAAGGATTTTAGGACACAAGTTGAAACCATCAACGCCTTTACTCGACGTGTGCAAATTGACATCACTGACGGAGTCTTTGCACCAACCGAAACACTCGATATTACCAACATTTGGTGGCCAAAAGGTTGGGAAACTGATTTACACTTGATGGTCTCTCGCCCATCCGAACAATTAGAAACCATTTTTAAACTTTCTCCTTCGCTTTGTATCTTCCATGCTGAAACCAATGAAAACCTGCTACCAGTATTTGAAGAGCTAAAAAAACACGAAATCAAAACTGGTGTAGCACTGCTTCCATCAACCTATCCTGGCCACGTTAAATCATACATTGAAGCGGCCGACCACGTCTTAATTTTTGCCGGTCAACTTGGCGTCCAAGGCAGTCAGGCCGATTTACTACAAATGGAAAAAATCGCTCTTGTTCGCAACATCAAGCCAGAACTTGAAATAGGTTGGGATGGCGGAGCCAATATGACAAATATTCGCGCTTTGGCGCACACGGATATCGACGTAATTGATGTCGGTTCAGCTCTTTCCACGGCCGACAATCCAGCCGAAATGTACGCTCAACTGGTTGCTGAAATCGATAAAAACGGAGTAGTGATTTAATGGCGCGAATCGTTTCGCTCGGCTCGGCCCTGCAGGATATTTATTTGATTGACCATGACGACCTTTCGCCAACCGTGATTGGCAGTGGAGCGATTTTTGGTAATGTCCTCGTTGGCTCCAAAGTTGATATCGATAAACTAAGCTACGAAGTTGGTGGTGGCGGCGTTAATTCAGCTATTACCTTCGCCAGAAATGGTCACGAAGCCATTCTAATTAGTAACATCGCTCGCGATTCAGCCGGCGAGGCAATCATTCGCGTACTTGACCGTGAAGAAATTGACACTAGCTATGTGAATTTTGTTAGCAAAAAAGCCACCGGTACTTCAGTCATTCTGCTCGATTCCAAAGGTGGCGAAAGAACCATCTTGACTCATCGCGGCGCGAGCGAAAGTTTTGACAATTTTGATGCTGACGACCTTGAATTAATCCATCCAGATTACTTATATGTCACAAGTTTAAGAGGCGATTTAGATACGCTTACTAAGTTTTTCAAAAAAGCCCGTGAACTAGATGTTAAAATCGTCTTTAATCCGGGAATAAAAGAACTATCTAAGCAGAAAGAAATCACTAGGTTATTTGAATATGTGGATATTTTATTAGTTAACAAATCTGAAGCCTCAAAAATTGTACCAGGCGTACTTTTGACTGAACTTCTATATCATTTGAATAATTATGTACCAATTGTAATTATTACTGACGGGGCGATGGGCGGCATCGCCGGAAATCGCCAAACCAACGAAGCCTACCGTTTTGGAATCTATGAAGATATTAAAATGAAAGATGCCACCGGCGCTGGTGACGCTTTTGGTTCTGGATTCTTAGCGGCCTTTGCCAACGGCAAATCATTTAAAAAATCCTTAATTTTTGCCTCAGCTAATTCGACATCCGTAGTTTCCAAAATTGGCGCTAATCAAGGGATACTAACCGGCGAAGAAGAACTTCACCTCATGCCGATACAAAAAATTTAAGAAAGGTTATTATGCTAAAAACTGAAGAAGAATTATTGAAAAAACTTTCTATCGCCGATCTAGAGCGCGCCAATGCTTATGCCAAAGACTTAGGCATGGGGCTCCAAATTGTGCGTTCCTTCCCGCAAGGAGTAACGATTTTTGGTTCCGCCAGACTACCACAAGACAACAAATATTGTATTATGGCTTACAGGTTAGGTGGCCTACTCGCGCAAAATGGCCACGCCGTCATTACTGGTGGTGGTCCTGGCATTATGGAAGCCGCCTCACACGGCTCCTACGAAATTGGTGGACGCACTATCGGCTTAAACATTACCCTGCAACACGAACAATTCCCAAATCCATATCTCACTGACTGTCTCACTTTTGAATATTTCTTTGCACGTAAAGTTACTCTTGCTATGTCAGCCAAAGTGTTTGTCTTTTTCCCAGGTGGATTTGGCACCATGGATGAACTCTCCGAAATTTTATGTTTGATGCAGGAAGCCAAAATGCCAAAAATGCCAGTCTTCTTAATTGGTAACGACTATTGGCGAAGCTTTGACCGCATCATTAAGAGAATGCTCGACCTCAGATTGATTGCCGAAAAAGACGTAGGAATTTTTAGAATTACTGACGATATCACCGAAGTAGTAGAAGCCGCCAACAGAATTGGCCACCCGAAAGTCTCTGAAAACTTTTATGATGGATTCCGCGAAGCTAACTCGCTTCTTAGAACGGATCCGAAAGCCCAAGGTTCGAATTAGTATCAGCAATCCGAATTAATTCGTTGTATTTAGCAATTCGCTCAGACCGAGAAAGGGAACCAGTTTTGATTTGGCCAGTGCCAAGACCAACTGCGAGGTGTGCAATCGAAACATCTTCGGTTTCACCAGAACGATGTGACATCACCGTACGATAACCAGCTTTTTTTGCCATTAACACCGCGTCAATAGTTTCAGATAAAGTGCCAATTTGATTTGGTTTAATCAGAATTGCGTTAGCCACACCAGAATCAATACCTTTTTCAAGTAGCTTAGTGTTAGTGACAAATAAATCATCACCTACTAATTGTACATGCGAACCTAGACGCTCAGTCATGATTCTCCAATTAACCCAATCATTTTCAGCCAAACCATCTTCAATGGAAACTACTGGATAATTATTCACAATCCAGTCATACCAATTAATCATGTCATCAGCAGATTTCCAGTCGCCATTGGTTTTTAAAACGTAGTGATCCTTGTCGTAAAACTCAGAAGCGGCAATATCCATTGCAATTGAAATATCCTTCCCAAAATGATAACCAGCTTTTTCAACTGCTAACTTAATACATTCTAATGGCTCATTATTCCCATCACGTACTTTTGGCGCATAACCGCCCTCGTCACCAACCGTTGTAGGATAATCACGTTCTTTTAAAACACTCTTTAGTGCGTGGAAGACTTCTGCGCCCATCCGTACTGCATCGGCAATATTGCCGGCTCCACGTGGAATAATCATATATTCTTGGAAATCCGTGGCCCAGGAAGCATGTTCGCCACCATTCATCACATTCATCATCGGCATTGGAATCGACATCTCATCTTCCGTACCAGCTAGCTGTGCCACGTAACGATAAAACGGCACTTTAAGAGCTCTCGCATTAGCTTTAGCAGTAGCAAGAGAAACCGCTAGAATCGCATTGGCACCAAGATTGGATTTATTATCCGTGCCATCTAGTTCAAGCATCATTTGGTCAACTACATCTAAATCAGAAGTATTACCTACTAGAACATCCGCGATTTTAGAGTTTACATTCCAGACCGCCTTCAAAACACCTTTACCATCGTAACGTTCTTTGTCACCATCGCGTAGCTCCAGAGCCTCACCCGAACCAGTCGAAGCACCAGAAGGCACAATTGCCCGGCCAAAACTACCATTTTCTAAATAAACTTCCGCCTCCACAGTAGGATTACCACGAGAATCCAAAACCTGCCGAGCTTTAATATTTGAAATTACAAAATCTTCCATATTTTTATTATAGCATGATATAATTTAAACATAAGCATTATTAACTAAGGAGTTATTTTATGAATGAAAACCCGGAGGGGACGCCAAATCCTCTCAATCCCAATCCGGAAGTGGCGCCAACTGCTCCGGAACCGGTTGCCGCGGAACCAACGCCGATAGAACCAGCACCAGTAGCTGAGTCAGCTGTAGCGGAGCAACCAGCAGTAACACAACCTGCCAAAATGGCACAACCAAAAGTAGCCAAACCCAAAAAAGCTGGCCTCATTGTGGCAATTATTCTATGCATTGTGGCCATTGTAGCCGGCGTAGCGGCAGCACTCATTTTTATCAATCCATTTGCCGCGAAAAAAGATGCCGTTCCGGCCGCACTTGCCAAACTCATGAGTGGCGACGCGCCAAGAATGGTTGCCATAGATGGTAGTATTAACGTAGCAACATCTGAAGAATCCATGCCATTTTCTGATTTCAACGTTAAACTCCAAGCTTCTATCAATGGTATTCACAAAGAAAATTATGCTAATGCCGTGCTCTCTACAACCTTGAAGGACGGTGGCAAATTATCTTTCAACGTTGATGAAGTCGGCAACTCAAAAGGTGAATATTTCGTCAAATTGTCCAAAATTGCCGATGCTATCGAGAAATATGAACCGTTGCCACAAGAAGTCACCGATTGCACTTCAGAGGAATCAGAACTTGAAGACTGTATTGAAGAATCAAACTCATCAGATACAATTCTAGGCATCCTTGGAATGCTTAAAGAGCTTGACGAGGAATGGATTAGAATTCAAAACAGCGACGTCAGTGGAATCGCCGGCACCGTCTCACCAAGTACCACGCCAACTGAATGTCTCACCAACGTAACTGACAATATGCGCAAATATGGCGAAGAAGTTTCTAGCATCTATCAGCAATATCCGTTTATTAACTATACTACCGAGAATCTCAAAATCTCTCAAAAGAAAGATGCACTCTATCTCTTGAGCTTTGATGCCGAGAAGACTGCTAGCTTCATCAACGCACTACGCGATTCTGATTTAATAAAAGAGTTAGCTTCCTGCATGGGCACAAAGATGACTAGTAGCGAGGATCTCACAACGGAAGACGTCCAAGAAATAATTAAAGATTTTCCAGATCTCTATGTTGAAATAGACAACGATGACAACTTCACAAGAGTCTATTTTGCCATCAGTGTAGAAGACAACGCGGCCACCGTCACCATCGATCTTTCACTTGCTTATCCTACCCAGATCACCATTAATGAGCCAACCGAATACATCGAGGTTAACGAAGCAATTAAGAAAATCATGTCTGGCCTTGGTGGCAACGTTGGAGAAAACGCAATTCTCCCTATAAATTAATCGCTCTCTTTACTTTTTAAGCATTTTGTGATATAATAAAAAGATGGACGAGAGGTTAAGACAAAAACTAAGTAAACTTCCGGTCTCGCCGGGGGTTTATTTTCATAAAAACAAAGCCGGTGAGATTATTTATGTCGGAAAAGCGGCGGTTCTTAAAAACCGAGTACGCCAATACTTTCAAAAATCTCACAAAGATACTAAAACTGAAGCCTTAGTCGCAGAGATTTACGACACGGATTGGATTGTCGTGGATACCGAAATGGATGCTTTGTTTTTAGAATCCGAAATGATCAAACGCTACATGCCAAAGTGGAACATTCTACTTCGTGACGACAAAACCGTATCCTATGTCCGAATCTCAATGCAAGACGAAGTGCCGTATGTTTCTTTCACGCGCACACCAATGGATGATAAGGCAGTCTATGTCGGACCTTTTTATGGCAAATTGGTGGTCGAAAAAGCCCTTCGGACACTCCGGCGAATTTTCCCATATTACGATAAACCATACACTGGCAAAAAGACTTTAAATACCGATCTAAAACTCACGCCAGGAATTGAAATTGGGAATTGTACTCCTAAAGATTACAAAAGAAATTTGAGAAAACTAATCAGATATCTAGAGGGTGACCGCGAAAAACTCTTAAAAGAACTTGAAAAAACCATGTATGACGAAGCCTCCAAAGGGAATTATGAACTGGCGGCCGAAGCCCGCAATCAATTGTTTGGTTTGAAAGAGCTAAAGAAAAAAATTGTCTTTTCTGACAAAGAATTTTTAGATATCTCATCAGACCAAGCCTTGTCTGACCTACAAAAAATGTTAGGGCTAGAAAAACCACCGCGCCGAATCGAAGGATACGACATTTCCCACCAATCCGGCACCAATACGGTGGCAAGTATGGTGGTATTTATCAATGGCACCGCCACGCGCAGCGAATATCGCAAATTTAAAATCCGTTCATCAACTAATGACGACCTCAAAAGCATGATTGAGGTAATTACAAGACGGCTCAAACATACTGAATGGGATTATCCAGACTTAATTATCCTTGATGGTGGTATCAACCAAGTCAACGCCATTCTACCATTAGTCGAACCATATCACATACCAGTAATTGGTCGCGATAAGTCGGGCGATCATTCACATAACGCCCGTGTAAACCTGATAATTCCAGGCAAGTTGTCGAATCGAAGGGCCTCCGGAGCGCGGCAGCGCGAGGATGAGTGCCGGCCGCCCGTGGCGACGGGCCGGCCGGACACAGCCCGAGATCGACACTTGCTGGAATTATCTCCTGGTTCACACGTTGCACGCTTAATCGCCCGCATCGACGAGGAGTCACACCGGTTTGCCATCACGTATCATTCTTTACTCAAAAGAAAAAATATGCTAAAGTAGAGTAAGAGGAGTTATTTTATGCAATTAGGAAATTTTCTAGAAGTAGTAATCTTCATTTCAGCATTTCTCACCATCTTATTGATTTTGTTACAACAACGTGGTGCTTCACTTGGTGCGGGCTTCGGTAGCTCCGGAGAGCTTTACACCACCAGGCGCGGTCTTGAAAAATCACTTTTCGTCACCACCATTGTTTTTGCGGTAATATTTGTTTCGTCGATCTTAGGTTTATTATTAATTCCAGCATAATATGATAGAAAAAATTAAAAAGCGTGGGCAAAAATTCTTAAAGAAATTTTCTCGTGCATCTATTAAAGCCAGTGAAGAAGGCAAGGAGCACATTAAGGAAAACTTAATTGGACGAGTTTCGCATATCCAAGATATTAAACTTTTGATTTTGGAATGGTCGCTACTCGTCACGGCTCTCGTGATGCTGGCTATCACGCAGGCATTTTGGTCAAACAGTTCCTATGCCAATGATGTCTTTGTGGAAGGTGGCACTTACTCGGAAGCTACAATTGGACGAATCAATTCATTAAACCCGCTTTTCGCTACTACCAATAGCGAAAAAGTTTTGAGCAAACTCATGTTTGCCACTTTGGTTGAAGTAGATTATTCCGGTAACCCTGGCCTAGGCTTAGTTCAATCGCTTCGTGCCAGTGAAAACGGCAAAATCTGGACCATCAAACTCCGCGACAATCTCAAATGGTCAGATGGGGAACCCTTAACTAACGAAGACGTCATGTTTACCATTAATCTGATTCAAAACCCTGCCGTCAACTCCATTTACTGGTCCAATTTACAAGGAGTGAAAGTCGAAGAAAAAGAAACCGGTGAAATTGTCTTCACCTTGCCAAACGCCTACGCAGATTTTGCTACCGCCCTAGAAATCCCTGTCGTACCAAAGCACGAACTAGAAGACGCCTCGCCAAAAACCTTGATTGAAGACGATTTTTCTAATACACCAGTCACCTCCGGGCCGTTTAGCTTCAATGCCCTGCAAACCACTAGGTCGGATAACGAAGAAGTTATCTATCTCTCCGCCAATCCGAATTATTACCTCGGCAAACCAATGCTAAATAGTTTTGCTGTGCATACTTATGCAGACAAAAATAGTATTATTAATGCCATCAACGGCAGGAAAGTCACCGCCACCGCCGAACTATCTGATGTCGACGCCGAGAAGATCACTTCAAAATCGTTTTACCAAAAAGATTCCAGTATCAATGTTGGTGCGTTCATTTTCTTTAATACCAACAAGGAATGGGTTAGAAATAAAAATATCCGCTTGGCTGTGCGCCAAGGGCTAAACCTTGATACCTTGAGAGCCGCCGCAAAAAATGCTACTCCGCTAAACTATCCGCTAGTCAATTCGCAAATTGAACTTTCAAATTATCCCGAAATTCCGGAATACAATTTTGAACAAGCAAATCAAACAATCACCACCCTAAAAGAAGATAATGATATTAATCTAAAAATCGTCACTGTCAATTCTGGATACCTACCAGCTATCAGCGAAGCTTTAAAAAATGAGCTTTCAGCTCTTGGGATTAACGCTGATTTGACTATCTATGAAGAAACCCAAGAATTCATCACCAACATTATTACGAAGCGCGACTACGATATTCTAGTTTATGAAATTGAGCTTGGTGCCGATCCGGACCCATTGCCATATTATCATTCCTCGCAAATCTCCACGGCAGGATTAAACTTTTCTAATTATCGTAACTCTCTAGTAGATGATTTGCTAGTCGGGGCAAGGGAAACCTTAGACATCAAACTCCGAGCCAAAAAATACGAATCATTCCTTCAGTATTGGGTGGCGGACGTGCCAGCAATCGGGTTATATCAAGCTAACCTAACTTACTTTTATAATAAAAACTCCCGCGCCTACGGCAACGATGTAAGGTTGGCTGCTCCAATTGATCGTTTTTCAGATATTCTAAACTTTGCAACCGTGAAAGGTTCGCGCAACAAAACTCCATAGGGTGGCACGATGGACGACAAAGCAGAAGATTGGCAAAAATGGGAACGCATTAAAGCGGAAAAAGAAAAAGCCAGCCGGGATTCTCATCAAGAACCCAAAGGTAACCTAGCCTATATTGATCCTGCAACTTTTACAACAAGAAAAGGTTTTACCAAAGACCCTGCAGCCTTTCTGGCTAGTGGCGAAAAATCAGCCAACGCCGGCATTCTTCTTGGCATTCTCGGTCTAGTTGGCGAAAAAATGTTCCTCTACTTACAATATTCTGTTGCTACCGCCAATAGAAGTAGTACCACCCTGGCACAAAATGAGGCTGCACTGCGAGCCATCGGTCTCGTGCACAGTATTTTTAATACAGTATCTCTGGCCGCTCCTATTTTTGCCATTGCCGCCATCGCATCGGCAGTTTATTACTACTACAAGACTAAGAAGAAAGTTTTGCACATTCTAATCTCGGCGGGAATCACAATTGGCATCTTCCTTTTGAACCAATGGCTCACAACAGTGATTATTAATATGTTTCAATCTAGATAATAATATGATATAATAGCTATATGCGCCTGTGGTGGAATTGGTAGACACGCTACCTTGAGGTGGTAGTGGCCAGACCTACGGCTGTGCTAGTTCGAGTCTAGTCAGGCGCACCATAACTTATAAGGAGGTAGATGAAGAGTTTAAAGTATTTCTGGATTGCCGTATCAATCTTAATTGGTTCGGTTTTTTGTTTTTCAGGCAACGTCCTAGCTGAAGGCGAAAGCAATGAAACAGACGAAATAATTAAAGCGGCAACCAGTATCAGTATCAGCCCGGTCAACAAGGTTCTAAAACTTGAAGCTAAAAAGGTCTACGAAGATTCCTTCGTTGTCACCAATAACGGCGAAAATGAAATGGAATTTGAAGTTTATGCCTCTCCATATTCTTATACCTATTCCGAAGATGAAGGCGAATACAAACTTGGCTTTAGCAAAGAAAACTCTTTCACTCAGATTGTCAGATGGGTAACCTTCAAAGATAAATCCGGGAATTATGTTAAAAATCCTCATTTCAAAGCTGCTCCTAAAGAAAGTGTCAAGGTCACCTACCGCGTCACCACTCCATCCGACATTCCAGGCGGTGGGCAATATGCCGTGATTTTTGCACATACTTTATCAAGCTCAACCACTTCTAGCGGTATTAAAACTGAAGCCAGCCCAGGCCTAGTCTTATACGGCCGTGCCAATGGTGAAGCTACTCTAGAATCTGAAGTCAAAGATCTCAAAATTGGTCAAGGTTTGAAAGTTGAAGAAGAAGAAAAGACCATCATCAATGGTTATGCTCGCGTCAAAAACAATGGCAACGTAGATTTCATGGCTTATGGCAAATTAAGAGTTGATGGCATCTTCGGTATTAATTATTATGAAACACCATCCACCCAGGGCTTAGTCTCAGTCATTCCAGAAGTCGAACTTCCCGTAACCGACAAATGGGAAAAAACCCCATATTTTGGTATTTTCAAAGTCACCTGGACCGTCTCCGCCGCCGATAAAACCGAGACCGTTTCGAAAATCGTAATGCTACTTCCAGCCCCAATTATTATCACTATAATTTTGCTCTTGACAATTATAACCATATGGATTATAATCACGGTAAGGAGACGTAAAGAACGCCGTTCTAGACTTACTGTCTAGCCGGCCCGTGCGAGACGGACATCTTTACTAACCAAAATAAACATTAAATATAAACAAGAGTGTAGAGTATGAAAAGAGCACAAAAGAAAATCTTTGGCTTTCTTGGGCTGATTTTCGTGATAGTCACGACGATTATCGCTGCAAAAATACCAGCCCCAGTAGCCTCAGCAATATCAAGCGTAACGGATACCATAGTCGTAACGGTAGTGGGTTCCGTCCCAGACGTCAACGTCAGTGGAATCACTAATGGAGAAGCAACTCTCGAACCGAACGCGGTTACTGTCTCATATGAAAACGTTACTAATGTAGAAGTATCGGTAAAGTATACCAACGCAGACGGCATCACTATCTCTAAAGTCATTGATAGTTTTCCGTCAAGTTATGGTCATGATGCAAAATCTTATGATCTATTTGGCGCAGACGCTGGTTTACTAGGCGCAGGATTTGGTTATGGTAAATATGTGATCAATGTAAAGGGAACTAATGAGAGTGGAGTTTATGATGAAGATTTGGTCTCGTTTGAGTATTTACCACTAGTAGCAGAACTTGAAGAGGACGAGGACACTGGCAAAATATACACAGACTTGGAGTACAACGCGGATGATGGCACGGAAGATAGCGATGGTGATGTAGCAAAAATAATTATTAATGTTTACGATAAAGACGGCAATCTCGTGGAAGGTTTATCACCAATCGAGGTGACACCACCAACCACTAAAGTTGAATTACCATTTGAGAAATATAATGTTCCTTCTGGTAGATACACTATTGCCATTACGTCTTACGATAGAGATAACAACAAACTATATAAACCATATATACTGACGCTTGACTACGAAGCAGTTATAGTTCCAAACACTGGTGGGTTCTTTAGAGAACTGAATATTTCAAAGGAAGATTATTTGGTAACGGGACTTCTAGTATTCTTTATAGTTGGCGTAGTAGCACTTGGCATTATTTTAAAAGACGGAAAGAAGAAATCACACAAACGTTAAAGAGTGACTACTCTTTAAAAATACATACTCTACGATTTTGGGCGCCCAATAACTGCGAGGGGCGCCCAAAAGTCTGCAACAAAAAACGAGCTTTTAAAAGCTCGTTTTTAAATCTCTTAGGCAGAAATTGCAGAATCTTTGGCCTTAGCTTTTTTCTCAGCTTCTTTTTTAGCTTTTTTAGCCTTGGCTTCGAGAGCTTCTTTCATCTTGGCGGCTTTTGCAGCGCGAGCCTTGAAACGATCCACGCGACCTTCGGTATCGATAATCTTCTCTTCACCAGTGAAGAATGGATGGCTTTTAGAAGAAATTTGAACCTTGACTAATGGATATTCCTTACCATCTTCCCATTTGATGGTCTCTTCGCTCTTCGCGGTAGATTTCGTGAGGAACGAAAAATTCGCAGCCTCGTCCATGAAGACGACAGCACGATAATCTTTAGGGTGTAACTGTGTTTTACTCATAATTAGCGTCTATTATATCAGAGAATCGAAAAAAAGTAAAGAAAAAGCGGGCTAGATTAGCCCGCTTCAGGAGGTGATTATAATAGATCCCTAATGTCATCAACAATATAATCGATAAAGTGATGTTCTCTAGCGTCTTGTGGTAACATGTAGTATTCCACTCTGAGAAGACCATCGTATTCAGCAGAGGTCATATTACTGTGCTTCAACACATGTGGCTTGATAACTTCTTGCTCAAAACGGCCATCAAACTTGGCCTTATCTAAGGCCTTACTTGTAGTGCCATAGTTTACCGTAGAACCATCGTGGAGCAGGAACGTGGTATACGGAAGCGCAAAACGCTTATGACCGGCGATACCAATCAAGAAGGACATCGAACTCCACTGGCCAATATTGATCGTATAAACCGGAGTCTCGCTGAGTTCAATAGCAGAAATCAGAGGGAATCCCTCGGTCACTTCGCCACCTGGAGAGTTAATGTAAAGCTTAATCGGCTTTCGATCCTTTATGGGTTTACCCCTGTCTTCACGGTTATACTCCAGAATATCCAAGATTATCTGCCCAACCACAGAATTGAACTCAAAATAGTTATCCTCGTCATAGTCTAGCGACGAGATCTCACGTGTGAGATAAAGCCTCCTTTCCTGACGTTCTTTCTGGTTTTGGTATTCCTCGATGCCACAGTTTATACGCATCATTTCTTCGGGAACAGCACGTGACATAACGTCACCTCCTCTTAAAATACTACCCTCCTATTTAAAGGCGAGCGTAAAGTTATTCTACCAATAGAACTTGATTTTTACAAGCATGTGTGGTATAATGGAAACATATATTAATTAACGAAACAACTCTGGGAGGATTTCCTGCGATTGCGAGGGTCCCAGAGTGAAGGGAAAGGAAATCATATATGACAGTAGCTGTCGATATGAAAGCTCTGCTTGAAGCTGGTGCTCATTTTGGGCACAAAACGAGCCGCTGGCACCCTAAAATGGCGCCATACATCCATAGCAAACGCCAGGATGGCCACATTATTAACCTAGAAAAGACCGTCGAAGGTCTCGAAATAGCTTTACCAAAAGTTACCGACCTTGTTAAAAACGGCAAGAAGGTGATGTTTGTTGGTACTAAGAAACAAATGAAAGAAGCGGTAAAAGAAGCCGCCGAGTCTGTAGATATGCCATACGTCACCGTACGTTGGGTCGGTGGCACTCTCACTAACGTCGAGACGGTCAACCGCCAAATCAAGAAACTAAAAGATCTAGAACGCCGTATGGCTTCTGGTGAACTCGAAAATCGCTATTCTAAGCTTGAAGTTCAAAGATTCCAAGAGGAAATCGATCTCTTAAACGAACGCTATGGCGGTATCAAGGAAATGAGCGAACAGCCAGCTGCTATTATCGTAGTTGACGCCCTCGAAGACAAGAACGCTATTAAAGAGGCTAACGGCTTACATATTCCAGTTATCGCCCTCGTGGACACCAATGTTGACCCAACCAATATCGACTACGTCATTCCGATGAACGACGATTCAATCAAGGCAGTCAAATTGGCGCTCGGTTACTTTGTCGAAGCAATCAAAGAAGGTAAAAAATAATAGGAGGCAACTATGGCGGAAATAACCGTAGAACAAATTAAAAAATTAAAAGAACTTTCAGGCGCTGGTTTAACTGATGCTAAGCAAGCTTTAGTTGAAGCTAAAGGTGACTTTGATAAGGCACTCGAAGCCATGCGCAAAAAAGGTCTCACTAAAGCTGAGAAACGTGGTGATCGCGAAACTCGCGAAGGTCTCGTTGAAGCCTACATCCACGATGGTCGCCTTGGCGCTATCGTTGAAGTCAACTGCGAAACTTCTTTCGTCGCTAAAACTGATGAATTTAAGACTTTGGCTCACCAAATTGCTATGCAAGTAGCTTCCATGAACCCACTTTACGTGTCTGAAGAAGATATTCCAGCAAAGGTTCGCGAAGCTAAGATGAAAGAACTTGAAGAAAACTTCAAAGGCCCAGCCAACATGAAGGAACAAATCCTTTCTGGCCAAGTCAAGAAGGCTTTCTCAGACAAGGTTTTAATGAATCAACCATACATCTTGGATGACACTAAGACTGTTGAACAATTCGTCAAAGAAGCCATTGCCAAAACCGGTGAGAACATCACCATTCGCCAATTCAAACGCATTGAGCTTGGCGTAACTGAGTAGATAACAAAAAGTATCTTCAAAGGAGGCCTCCGGAGCGCGGCAGCGCGAGGATGAGCACCGGCCGCCCGTGGCTTTCGTACGGCCGGACGCAGCCTCCGTGAAGATATTTTTTGTTATATATTACTTTCTATCAAAGCAAACTTTTTGCTTTTTTCTAGCGATAACGCTAAACGCGGAGAACAAAGCAAACGCTGAGAATGGCAGGATATAGGCTCCAACGGAAGTAGTTTTGTCGTTCGACTTTGTATGTGCACCTGTATCTGGCACCGCCACTTCTGGTTCTTCGAGCGTGAAGGAAGTAGTAGCAATACCACCATCGTTAAAGTACACTGCCAATGTGTATTTACCTTCATCTAAAGTCTTCAGGTATTCATCGGCTACCTTAATCACGGTGCTACCGGACTCGGAAACATAATCTTCCTCATCGAGTTGATCTTCATTGATGTAGACTTCACCACCTTCTTCGAACAGACTGTAATCTGCATCAAATGTAAAGCTCATATAATCTTCACTGCCTAGAACAAAAGTTTGTTTGTCGCCATCTACTACTTCATATTTTCTGTGCTTTCCGTCAACTTCAATTTCAAATGATTCGGTAGTATAGTTAGCACTATCCGCGTTTTCCGTGTAGTTTACGACGTAGCTATTTTTGCCTTCTTTAATCTGTTCGTCTTCGTCATCCCAGACTAAACCCTTGGTCTCTAGTTTGATAGTGGATAGCTTATCGGTAACGTAACCTTCTTTGACTTCAGATACTTCCTCAGGTTTTACAGATTCTTTCTTATTCACAGTCAATGCGTATGTTGCTGAACCAGCATTGTAGTTTGAAGTAGCAGCTACACTTGCGGTAATAGTAGCAGAACCAGCTCTATTAATAGTTATCTCACCAGTAGAACTATCTACCATAGCGACTGACCCATCGCTAGAGGAATAGACAATTACGCCATCGCCAGTCTTAGTTGCAACATTGGTAAACTTATCATCACCGTATACTTTAACCACTTCGCTCCCTCCAAATGAAACTGTTCTATTTGCTTTATTCACAGTAAGCGTATAAGAAGCAGAGCCAGCATTATAGTTTGAAGTAGCGGCTACGCTTGCAGTAATAGTAGCCAAACCAGCGGCCTTGATAGTCACTTCACCATTAGCAGCCACTTCGGCAACCGAGGCGTTACTAGATGAATAAGTAATTGTTCCGTCTCCAGTCTTAGTTGCAACATTGGTAAACTTATCATCACCATAGATCTTCGTTATTGCGCTACTCCCAAATGATATGGCTCTATTTGCTTTACTAACAGTCAATGTGTATGTTGCTGAACCGGCATTGTAATTTGAAGTAGCAGCTACACTTGCAGTGATAATGGCTGAACCAGCGCCAATAATAGTTACTTCACCAGAGGCACTATCAATTGACGCAACTGAAGTGTTACTAGATGAATAGGCTATCGTGCCATCGCCAGTCCTAGTTGCAACGTTGGTGAACTTAGTATCACCATAAGTCTTGCTAACGGACGACGCACCAAACGAAACGGTTCTATTTGCTTTACTAACAGTCAATGTGTATGTTGCTGAACTAGCTAAATAATTATCCGTGGCAGCAGCACTAGCAGTAATAGTAGCCGAACCAACACCAACAATAGTGACTTCGCCAGAAGTGCTATTTACTGTGGCAACCGAGGCGTTATTAGACGAATAGGTAATCGCCCCATCGCCAGTAGTGGAAGCGGCGTTGGTAAACTTGGCGTCACCAAAGGATTTACTAACAGACGATGCCGCAAACGAAACTACTTGTTCGACTGGCTCTGGTTGTGGTTCCGGCACAGCTTCACGCGATTTTGCGACACATCTAACGTTTAAGATCATCTTTCTCTCAATGAAACTAGATATGCCGATATAACCTTCTTCTTCTACTGATATTTCTAAATCAGTTGCAAGATATGGAGTTCTTTCATCATTAGATCGTTCATATAAACTTGACCAGTATCCACCATAATATCCAGGTTCACGAAAATACCCAAAATATAGCGGACTACTATATGGCGCCGAATTAAAGTCCTCCTCAACCGAGAATCCAACTAAAGGGAACTCGTCAAAAGCGTCTTCAGTAGCATAATAACTAAGAAGAGTCATATAATCTCTTGCTCTTCTGTTAGTCTCTGGTAACTCAAGAGCGGTTGGCAAAGACCACCCAGCAGGACAAATCGATTGTTCCACTTCACCACCAGCCACAAGCGCACTTGAATCATTGTTCGCTGTAGCAGCACTCCAGTTGTAAAAATTACCTAAATGATAATGAGTATTACTAGAATCACTCGTGATATAAGTCTGATATTGTGTACATGTATCGCAATCTCCAACAATCCCGTTCCAATATAAATCACCTACGTCATATGATTCTGGCGTGGTATTTTTAGTGCCAACTTCATCAAATGCCAAGTCCAAGTCTTCACACGTTCCATCCTCATCTTCGTCTATGCATTCAGACACGATTGTCGATTCTGCCGGAGTCCAATCGGCAACAACGTCAGAATCCGCTGGGGTCAACTTAACATTCTTATTCAAATCTAGATCAAGGTTTTGTGTCATCCACACATAACCATCAGCCAATTTGGCAACGTAATATAATTTATCGTCTCTTTTATCATATAGTCGATATTGGCGTCCAGCCACCATAGTTCCAGCTATTGAATCATTCATATCCTGCATACAAACAGCATCATCTATAGTGGTAGCATATTGGTTACATTCATGATGTAACGCAAAAACAGACTCTTCTTTAGATAATTCCGAAGAATATTTAATCCCCAGGCCTCCTGCAACTAACCCGATAATTAAAAGCGCAAGCGAACTTACGCCGACTTTATTTAGTTTTAAGCCCACAGAGCTGACCCTACTCCGATAGTGCACTTTGATTTTCATATTGGTTTTCCTTGTTTGTGTATGACTTTTACGCTTATGATTATATCGTGTTTTTCATTAAAAGTCAAGGACTTTTTCATATAATCATCACATGCTATAATATATCTTATAACAAAAGGAGTTATTATGTTTGACACCAGCAAAGAACGCAAAGCGATGGACGAAGTCGTAGCGCGTTTTAATGATGAAATGAAAAAGGTTCGCACTGGACGTGCGCACCCAGATATGCTGGCTTCTATTAAAGTTGAAGCCTATGGCCAATTCATGCCACTAAACCAAGTCGCCAATGTAACCGCCGCCGATGCGACTTTACTCGTCATTACACCATTTGATCCTTCTACTATCCAGGCTATCGCTTCGGCCATTCGTGCCGACCAATCACTTGGGTTGAATCCAGCCGATGATGGCCGTGTAGTGCGTGTGCCAATTCCGGCTCTCACTGAAGAACGCCGCAAAGAAATTGTCAAAAATGCCTCCGCCAAAGTTGAGCAAGCTAAAGTTGCTTTGAGAAACGTCCGCGAAGATGCTAGAAAAGGTTTGAAAGCTGCCGCAGAACTAAGTGAAGACGTCAAAAAACGCGCTGAAAAGGAAATTGACGATTTAACCAAAGAGTTCACCGATAAAATCGAATCCGCCTTCAAAGCTAAATCAGACGAGATTATGAAATTATGAGTTTAGAACACCTTGGGATTATTGCAGATGGCAATAGGCGTTGGGCCAAAGCTCAAGGTCTACCGACCATCGAAGGCCACAAAAAAGGCCTTGAGGCTATTAAAAAACTAGTCGGCGCCGCAGATAAAGCCGGAATTAAGTATCTGACTTTTTACGTTTTTTCTACTGAAAACTGGGGACGCTCAACTGACGAAGTCAGCTACATCATGAAACTCGCTGAAACCCGCATTCTAAAGTATGCGGAAGAATTAGCCGAGCATAATGCACGCATGATCATTTTAGGTTCTAAAAACAGAATTTCGCCAAAACTTGCTAGCACCATTGAAAAGGCTGAAAAAGTCACAGAAAATTGTACCGGCATTACCGTTTGTTTCTGTTTTAACTACGGTGGCGAGCAGGAAATCGCCGACGCTGCCACTATCGCCGCAACAGAAGGCGAAATCACACCAGAAACCATCCGTAAACACTTATATCATCCAGAAGTGCCGAATATCGACATGGTAGTAAGGACTTCTGGCGAAGAGCGTATTTCCGGGTTTATGCTCTGGCGCGCCGCCTATGCCGAATTTTTATTCATCAAGAAATACTTCCCCGAAATGGAAGGTGAGGATATTAAAGAAATCCTGAAAATTTACGAAAAACGCAACCGTAGATTCGGCAAGTAATGATATAATTAAGCTTATGGATATATTTGTAGGAATAATTGTCGGTCTTTTAGTGTTAACGCTGCTAGTAATTTTGCACGAATTCGGGCATTTTATCATAGCGCGAAGAAATGGTGTCAATGTGCTCGAATTTGGCATCGGTTTTCCACCTCGTGCAATTGCTTGGATTAAAAATCCAGAAACCGGCAAGTGGCAACGTTATCCAAAGTCAAAATGGAAAAAAGAGAAGTTCTCTAAAGTAGTTTATTCAAACAGTAGTGACAAAAGCCTAGCTCAAAAAGGCATGATTTTCAGCATCAACTGGCTACCAATTGGTGGCTTTTGCCAAATGGACGGGGAATCAGCGGCCGATACTAGAAAAGGAACCTTTGGTGCTACCAGTTTTTGGAAGAAAACTAAAATATTATTCGGTGGCGTACTGATGAACTGGCTTACGGCATTTGTGATTTTTACTATTTTGGCGTGGGTTGGCATGCCACTTTTCCTAGACAACCAATTCACCGTCGCATCTGACACACAAACCGCTTCTTCGCCAGTCGAAATTACTTCCGTAGCCGAGAACTCTCCTGCCAGCAAAGCCGGGCTCAAAGTCGATGATAAAATTCTCGCCGTAGATGGCAATCCAATGACTTTTGCTAACGACATCACCGAATACAACAGCGCGCACGCTGGCGAAACGGTCGTCTATACCATCCGGCGAATAGCCACAGTTTGTCTTAACCAACCGGATTGTTATATGGAGCCTTGTCCTTGTCTAGAAGAAGACAAAACCACAGTTTCTACTGACATCGCAGTCACTTTAAATCCTGAGGATGCTGATTATTTGCTCGGCGTAACTTTGAAAAGTAACGAACAATTGTCCTATTCAACCTGGTCAGCACCAATCGTCGGTCTTGGTTTAACCGCACAACTAACTGGCGAGACCTTTAAAGGTCTTGGTACCATGTTATGGAATTTAGTCCGTGGCGTCGGCTCATTATTTAGTTTTGATGCTAACGTGCGACAAGAAGGGCAAGACGCTATTTCGGAAGTTGGTGACTCAGTATCAGGCCCAGTCGGTATTATCGGAGTCTTATTCCCAGCCTTTACTTCCGCCGGACCAGCCAATTTAGCCTTTCTTGCAGCGCTTATTTCGGTATCACTAGCCTGTATGAATATTTTGCCAATTCCAGCACTTGATGGTGGACGTTGGCTCCTCATTGCTATTTATAAATTACGCCGCAAGAAATTAACTAAGGAAGCTGAGGAGCGTATTGTAGCCCGTGCATTTATAGTGCTTTTAGTTATCATGTTTATTGTTACCATTTTAGACATCACGAGGTTTTTCTAAATGAAAAAGAAGCACACTAAGGCTAAAAAACTAGAATTTGACTGGACGGTAGCAAAAAAATTACTTTTTATGTGCTTATGGGTGGTAGTGTCAATACTGGCAGTTCAATTTATAGTAGGTTTCTTAATGATTCGCCTACTTTCAAGAGACATCTTCGCACAACCAGTTTGGACTGCAGTATATTCAGCGATTACTTATGTGCTCGCTATGGCGCTCATCATTTGGGCCCCACCAGCAATCATCGCGAAATGGCGCAAAAACAAAAAAACTAAATACGTTTCACGCGACGATTTGGGCCTTCGTGACTGGCCGACTTGGACGGATGTCGGGCTTGGCCCAGTCGGTTTCATAGTCGCCACCTTGCTTGCAGCGCTTTTAGTTGGTCTCTTCACTGTTTTCCCGTGGTTTAACGCCGAAGAAGCACAGAACACTGGATTTACCACATTTGTAGTAGGAGCAGATCGCATCATCGCATTTTTAACCCTAGTAGTAATCGCACCAATTGCCGAAGAGATTATCTTCCGTGGTTTTTTATATGGCAAAATCCGCCAACTATTACACGATAGGATTTCAGAAAAATGGGGCATCGCCATTTCAATTCTAGTGGTGTCGGCTCTGTTTGGCATTATCCACATGCAATGGAACGTCGGCGTCAACGTTTTCGCGCTCTCTGTGGTTTTATGCGCCCTACGTGAAATCACTGGCACGATTTACGCTGGGATTCTGACACATATGATTAAAAACGGCGTAGCGTTTTATCTATTATATGTCCTCGGTTTAGGTGTCTAACTTAGTGTGATATAATAGTCTTATTATGAGACTTTCAAAAACTTTTGTGAAAACCTTGCGCGAAGCGCCAAAAGACGAAATCGCGCGAAATGGCGTATTACTAACCCGCGCAGGCTATGTGCATAAAGAAATGGCCGGAGTATATGACTACTTACCTTTAGGGCTTCGAGTAATCGAAAACATCAAACGCATTGTACGTGAAGAGCTAGATGCTCTTGGCTGTCAAGAAGTCTTAATGTCATCTTTGCAAAATCCAGAACCATGGGAAAAAACTGGTAGGTTCAACGACCAAGCAGTAGATATTTGGTTTAAAACCGAGCTTTCTTCTGGTGGTAAACTAGGTCTCGCACCAACTCACGAAGAGCCAATTGTGAATATGTTGAAGTCTTATATTGCTAGCTACAAGGATTTGCCACTTTACGTTTATCAATTCCAAACCAAATTTAGAAATGAACTCCGCGCTAAGTCTGGCTTGATGCGCGGACGCGAATTTTTAATGAAAGATCTCTATAGCTTCCACACTTCGGAAGAAGATTTGGATAGGTTTTATGCAGAAGTTGAAAAAGCCTACACTCGTATTTTTGAAAGAATCGGGCTCGGCGAAGATACTTACGAAACATTTGCGAGTGGTGGAATTTTCTCCAAATATTCACATGAATATCAAACTGTTTTGCCGGTAGGCGAAGACACGATTTACTATAATCAGGACCATTCAGTAGTTTTAAATAAGGAAGTTTATAACAATGAGGTCTTGGCTGATCTTGGTGTTACTGGTACTGAATTTTCTGAAACTACTGCCGCGGAGGTGGGGAATATCTTCAAACTAAAATTCAAATATTCCGAACCTTTGGGGTTAAAATTCTCCAGTGATAACAACGAAATGAAGACCGTCTACATGGGCTGCTATGGCTTTGGTGTGTCCCGCGTGATGGGGGTAATTGCCGAAAAGTTTGCCGACGAAAAAGGCCTCTGCTGGCCAGAATCAATTGCTCCGTTCAAATACTATCTAGTCGGTATTGGCGAAGAAGGTACTAAAAAGGCTGAAGAATGGTACAAAGGGCGCGAAAACGAAGTATTATTTGACGACCGCGACGCTCGTCCGGGTGAAAAATTTGCCGACGCCGAACTGATGGGCATTCCATACCGTGTAGTTATTTCTGACAAAACACTGTCCTCAGATTCCGCCGAAGTAACTAGCCGCCGCACCGGCGAATCAAAACTTGTCAAACTATCTGAAATTTAGTATTGACATTGAAATAGATTTAAGATAAACTTATAACGGTTTAAAATTGGAGCTTTCCTATGATTAAAAAAAGTATCAGTCTGACTGCCGAAGGCAAAAAAGAATTAGAAAAAGAGCTCGAAGAGCTAATTAAGGGTCGTCCAGCCATCGCTGAAAAGATCGCCACGGCCAGAGCTTTTGGTGATTTGTCTGAAAACGAAGAATATAGCTCCGCTAGAAGTGAACAAAAAATGGCCGAAGGCCGCATTTTAGAAATCCAAGATATTTTGAAAAACGCCAAAATCATTCGTGGTGGCAAAAAGAGTTCCGTTTCGCTCGGTGCCACAGTAGTTCTTGACATGGGCGGACACGAAGTAACTTACACCCTGGTTGGTGCAACTGAAGCAAATCCATTAGAAGGCAAAATTTCCGACGCTTCGCCAATTGGTAAAGCTGTTTTAGGTCACAAAGCTGGCGAAACTATTGATTTCAACGGAAAAAAGGTTAAGATTGTCGAGATAAAATAATTATAGTATAATTATTTTATGTTACTCGAAGATTATCGCAACGAAAGATTAAAAAAATTAGAAGAGATTAAAGACCGCGGAATTGATCCGTACCCGGCTAAAGCCCACCGGAACACCAAAATTCTTGACGTGGTCAATCATTTTGATGAAAAACAAGGTCAAGAAGTTTGTATCGCGGGCCGTGTCACCGCGATTCGGTCATTTGGTAAATTAGTATTTTTGAAGTTACGCGATTATACAGGTGAGGTACAAATTTTTATGAAAGCCGTGCCAGAAGAAACGCCGGAAGGTCTATTTGGCGCAAAAGATATTCGCTTACTTGACATTGGTGATTTCGTAGAAGCGACTGGTATCGTAGATAAATCACAAACTGGCGAAATCTCCGTATTTTCTAATTTCGTGAGACTCTTAACTAAATCTCTTCGACCATTACCCGAAAAGTTCACCAACAAGGAAGAGCGCTATCGTCGTCGTTATGTTGATATGAACGTCAATCCAGAAGTTCGCGAACGCTTGGTGCGCCGATCTAAATTCTGGCAAGCTACGCGCGATTTCATGAACCAACATGGCTTTATCGAAATCAACATTCCAGTACTTGAGCACACGACTGGCGGTGCTGACGCTACGCCGTTTACCACTCACATGAACGCCCTAGATGAAGATTTTTATCTTCGCATTTCTCACGAGCTTCCTTTAAAACGTCTTCTTGGCGGTGGCTTTGAAAAAGTCTACGACATTGGCCCGCGTTTTAGAAACGAAGGCGTCGATGACGAACATTTACCAGAACACATCGCTTTTGAATCCTACGCCGCATACGAAAATTACGAAGACGGCATGAAATTTTATGAAGAAATGATTAAATACGTTTGTCGCGAAACATGGGGAACTTTGAAATTCAACGTCGGTGGTTTTGAAATCGATTTGGATTGTGAGTGGCCACGCATTAAATATGCCGATTTGCTCCGCGAAAAGTTCGACGTGGACGTATTCCATCCTGACCGCGAACAATTAATTCGTATTTTGAAGGAAAATGGTGTCGAAACGAATTTTGAAGTGTCGGATGCTAGACTTATCGACCACGTCTGGAAACTGATTCGCAGAACTTCCGCCGGGCCATACTGGTTAGTTGAAGAACCTTTGTCACTGTCGCCGCTCGCGAAAAAATCCGCCACTAATCCATTAGTTACCGAAAGATTCCACCCAATTATTGCCGGCACCGAAATGGGCAATGGCTTTTCCGAGCTCAACGATCCTTTAGACCAGCTAGAACGTTTCAAAGAACAACAAGCCGCCCGCGACGCCGGCGACGAGGAAGCTCAAATGCTCGATATGGATTTTGTGGAAATGCTAGAATACGGTATGCCACCAGCCTGTGGTTGGGGTAATTCTGAACGCAATTTCTGGCTGCTTGAGGGTGTGCCAGGTAGGGAAGCCGTACCGTTCCCAATTATCAAAAGCAAAGAAGACTAAAATTCGATAGTTTTGTGCCGAGATTTTAAACCTTGGGTTATATGAAGAGAAGTTTTTGGCACGTCAAAATATTTGGAAAGCAACTTAATTAGAGCAGTATTAGCTTCACCATCGTGAGCTTTTGCCCGAAGATAAACCATCAGTTCAAATTCCCCTGTTTTGACGATTTTTTCTTGAGAAGAACCCGGTTTAACTAAAACAAGATATTTTGCCATACACTTTTATTATATCACACTTATGCAAAAATGTCAATTTTTTTACATTTTTAACCATATTATTTCGAAAAATAAACATTTACATAATGGGGGAAATAAACTATAATGGTTATATATATAAAAATTGGAGAAAAAATTACGAAATGATTAGGTTAAAATACCTATGGTTATTACAGAGGCATTTTCTGTTATCTTTGCTCGTAGTTTTGCCATGTTTGTTTTCGCTTATAATTATTTCTCCTGCATCAGGCATTGCCAAACAAAGCACGCTGTCGATGACAATTAGTAATGGTTCGTTGTCAATCAATATACTACCTTCGATTAGTGGCGAGTTTGGGAAGTCTGGTGATGCAACTATTACGGTGAATACTGATAATTTTACTGGTTATACTTTGTCTATTTCTTCGAGCGAAACGACCAGTTCGGTAAATGCTAATGATGACGAGATTGAGTCTATCGGTACAAGTATTAACGAATCTACTTTTATATCAAATAGTAGCTACAACAATAAGTGGGGATATAAACCTAGTCAATATATTACCGTAAATAACGGCGTAAATACCGTTGTTCAAAACACGAACTATTTACCAACTCCTTCTTTAAATGGTGATCTTTTAGCAATTACAAACACGGCGAACGTCACAAATGATACTTACACATTCTCCGCTGCGGCGAAAGTAGATATGTCCTTGCCATCTGGACAATATAATTATACTTATGTACTGACCGCGGTAGCAAACTCAATCGTCTATAATGTCACTTATGATAGAAACACTACTGATATGGTATCCAATATGCCAGATCCAAACCCACAAGCTCTTACAATTGATGGCGGCACGCCGACCGCAAATAGCTATGCGCCACTTAGCAGTAAGGTACCTATATTAACCAATAAAAATTTTGAAGGATGGTGTGATGTAGCAACGACTGTAGACCAAACAACTGGGGATTATTTATGTTCTGGTACAACATATCAGGCTGGGGATAATTACCCGATTGATCAGACGGCTGGAGCAAATATCACGCTCTATGCAATTTGGGTGAATGATCCTTTCCCGATGGTTTGGGCGCAAATGGGAGCTTGTGAATTTCATGGAGCGACTAACGGCAATATTACTGGTACAGAATGCCAAGACTATACTAGTGATAAATTTATAGATACAGGCATTGCACTATATAGCAATGTGAATTATCAAAAAGACTATGAAATTCATTACACAATTGATCATTATGATCCTAGCGAAAATAATGGCATGGCTGATCGAAAGCAAACCTTCGTGAGTGACAAATTATCACCAGATGCTATGAGCTCGCCTTATGATGGGAAAGGGCCAGGTATAGTTGTGAGAAGAAGTGAAGACAACATCCAAATTAGGAGTACTTATGGACATGCAGCCAATGATAGCTCTAACTCTAAAGAAATTTCTGTACCGTCGAGTTCTACTACTGATGTTAGTATCTATAGAATTAATAATGTAATATATGCAAGCATTAATAATGGTGCATTGCAAAAGATTCAGGCTATTAGTAATTTTGATCAACAATTTGGCTTAAATACTTGGTTCGGAGCTTATCCAGGTGATGATTGCACCGGCAATAATACGAATGGTGTTTGCACAAACGCAATCAGGTTTATTGAAGCTACGCTCAGCAATATGTATATCAAATTAGGCGATTTCGGTAAAACTATACATGAAATTACATTTAATTCTAATGGTGGTACCCCTTCAACGTTTACTTATCAGGTGATTGATGGTGATTCTCTTGGAGCATTACCAACGGCGACCCGAACTGACTATGTCTTAATGTATTGGTATTCTGCAACGGGTGGCAATAACATCGCCACTCCTGAAACGAAGCCACATGGCGCTGTGACTTATTATGCCTTCTGGTTAAAGGAAGTATCTCAGGCGACGATTAGCAATTCTTCTATTACGCTTGCTTCTGGTGGGACCGAAACAATTAATGTAACAAATTCGGCAGAGCTTGAAGAGTATACCTTTTCTTCGAGCGATGATTCGATAGCTACAGTAAACTCTACTACCGGTTTAGTGACTGGAGTGGATACTGGAACTACAACAATTATAATGACTGGCACAAAGTCTGGTACTACCAAGACTATCAATGTGACTATACTCGAAAGTTTAGCGCAGGTTACATTTGATGCAGGCCAAGGTTCGAGTGTAAATCCAATAGAAGTAGAATACGGCGGCACTATTTCTGAGTTACCAATTTCAATTAGAAGCGGATATACTTTAGAGGGTTGGTATACTGGTGCAAATGGAACTGGAACCAAACTTACTACTTCATTACAAATTAATAACGATATGGATTTTATCGCGAATTGGATAGTGACAACAAATGTATGTAGACTTGCCGCTAACCCTGAGGCTCTGCATAAGGAAAAGTGTCTTAGAACTAGTACTAATGGGTGTCGAACTAGTAGTGTTTATGCATATAATGAAGACATTGTTTATGGTAAAACTCCAAATGATTTAGATAACCCCACTACTCTAGCGCCTGGCCTTGCATACACATGTGATATCAATGCAAATAATGAATATGATGAAGAAACTGAAAGATTCTACTTACTTAGTGCAGATAGCACCAAAGCTTCATTAGTTTGGTATAAAAACATTTCTGACGTTAGTATTAACTATGATGCCGCCTATGCATTACTACCAGATTCTAGCATGTGGCGAAATACTAATTTAATAGCACAAGCGAATAATAAAGTGACTAGATATATGAAGGTTGCAGAGGTGAATGCTGCTTGTAACGGAAATGCTTCAACTAATCTCAAAACACGAGTCTGCGTCTATCTAATGGAGAAATCTAACTATGCTAACACAAATATGATAGATGGTATATGGGTAGAAAAAACTAGCAATGCCAGTAATGGAGGTAGAAGGATTCATACTACTGGCTTGTCGCTTGGTAATGTAAACCCAAATACTGGCGGTAGCAACAACGCTCCGCGTCCAGTCATTGAAATACCGATAAACATGCTCAATAGTAATTATTTAATTACCTTTGATCCGCATAATGAAACTGCTTCTTGGTCTGAAGAAATTACTCCTGGTGATACACTGGGCAATGCCTACCCTGCAACTGACCCAACTTATACGAATCATATCTTCCAGGGTTGGTATACCGCTGCTTCTAATGGTACACTCGTAACTAATAGCACTGAGCCGAATTCTAGTAAAACTTATCATGCTCAGTGGAAGGGTACAGTAGCTCTTGCAACAGTAGCTAACGATAGTATTTCGGTTGCTACTAATGGAACTGCAACTGTAACAGTAACTAATGCGGCTGACCTTGAAGGCTTTACGTTCTCTTCTAGTAATACAAGTGTGGCGACGATTGATGCTTCGACTGGTGTGATTACTCCTGTTGCGGTAGGTACTACAAATATTTCAATTACTGGTGTTTCTTCTAATACTACGCATCAAATTGTAACCGTGACCGCAACTCAACCATAGCCCGAATACTGGTGTCGTTTTCACTTGCACTAACT
>JAEEGF010856629.1_pt1 | contig 33292 bp, 29 predicted proteins | sample 9134171 | NCBI WGS metagenome assembly JAEEGF01 (sample SAMN16246542, study PRJNA631951) | gut metagenome | biome: gut microbiome; feature: rumen; material: AP-attached | host: Bos | place: Iran: Karaj | collected 2018-10
GTCATTAATAGTTTGTCAAATATGCCCCATTATTCAATTTGATTTGGTTCAGAGAGTTTTTTCTTCATAAATAATATCAGCCACATTCAAGTCACAAATGCAAATTTGTTAAACTAATTTTTTGCAAAGATAGTTATTTTTATGACCCATATTTTTTAAAATTGAACTTCTTCTGAATTATATTCTAAACAAGAATTCGCATACCATCCAGAATCTGTTTTTTCAAATAATATATCTAATTTGTTTGTATAATTAAAAGGGTTTTTCATGGAAAAAGAATAAAACCATAGCGTATCTGTCGCTGTCATAATTTTTTCAAAATATCGTGGATGTCTAAAAGCAATGAACGTACTACGAAAGTCAATATTTCCATCCATTTTTCCTTGAAAAACAAAAAATTCTCCAGTATCAACAACTACTTTTGCATTCATTGCCAATATCTCTTCTTTGCTTTTCCCATAATACAAACATTGTTCATCTTCCCTTAAATAATTTAAACGTTTTAAACTATCCACTTGATAAGCGTAGTCAAAACTTAATGATTCGTCCCATAATTTATATCTTGTCCACCAACCTCCTATATAACAGACAATACAAAGACCTATAATCATTAATATTAAAAGAATTTTTTTTCTCATACTCTAACGTTCTCTATTTTTTACATTTGGGGCGACCTCTAATTTTTACTAATTTTTTCTTTCATTTTGCAAAGTTAATCAAAATTTTAATAAGATACGTCATTTTTTAGGTTTATTCAAAAAAACTATCAAACAATAGAAAATGTTATTTTCATCATGCCGATAGTTTTTATAGGGTACAAGTTGGTAAAGAAAATAAAAAAGAACTTAATTGACGGGTCTTTTTTATAAAGGTAATGCTTTTGTTACCACATTGGCTATCTGATTGAAGATAGTGTTGATTTCAGGAATGTTTTTCTCTATTAGATTGCTGCCTTCTTCAGCGGATATGCCCACTTCTTTTATTAAAGGAATTTGTGCCAAAACTCGGGTATTGAGTTCTTGGGCAAGTGTTTGTCCGCCACCTTGACCGAAGATATAGTATTTTTCATCCAGATGTTTTTGAGGTGTAAACCAAGACATATTTTCTACAATGCCTAAAATGGGTACGTTGAGTTTGTCGGGGGAAAACATATCTGCTCCTTTGCGGGCATCGTTGACAGACAATGTTTGAGGTGTGGTAACAATAATGGATGCATCAATAACAAGTTGTTGCATGATAGATAATTGGATGTCTCCGGTTCCCGGAGGGAAGTCAACAATCATATAGTCAATATCTTCCCAATTTGTATTGGTGAATAATTGTAGCATGGTGTTGGCTGCTAACGGTCCTCGCCAAATAACGGCTTGTTTGGCATCAATCATAAAACCAATGGAATTGATGGCGACACCATATTTTTTTACCGGCTGCATAAGGTCGTCAATGAGGCCGATTTTTTCTTTTTCTATGTTAAAAATCTTCGGAATAGATGGTCCGTAAATGTCTGCATCTACCAATGCCACTTTGTAGCCTTTTGCCGCCAACGAGATGGCTAAATTGGCAGAAACAGTAGATTTGCCCACTCCGCCTTTTCCTGATGCCACCACAACTATGTGTTTTACTCCTTTTAACGATGTTTTTTCTATGCTTAACATTTTCTTTTGTTTTAATAAAAATAAAATGCAAAATTAGCTTTTTTTTGTAAAAATTGTGAAATATAATTAAAAAATATGCTACCTTTGCCAAATTAAATTCAAAAGATATTAAAATTAAATAAAAAATAGATATGAAGAAATTTGATCCAGCAACCGCAATAAATGCAGTTCAACAATTAAGTGCAGAAAGAGGTGTAAACCCTTCTATTAATGATTCCGCAACATTTACATTCCCAAAAGGACAATTGATGACAGATACCTTCCATGGAGAAACAGAAGGTTATTATCTTTATTCAAGACATTGGAATCCAAGTAATTTTGTATTGTGTCAAGCATTGGCAGCCATGGAAAATACAGAAGCTGCTTGGGTAACAGGTTCCGGTATGGCAGCTATTACTTGTACTTTGTTAAATTGTGTAAAAAAAGGTGACCATATTGTTGCAAGTATGACAGTTTATGGTGGCACATTTGCTTTTTTGAACAATTGGATAAAACGTTATGGTGTTGACGTAACTTTTGTAGATACCACCAATTTGGCACAAGTAAAAGCCGCTTGTAAGAAAAATACAAAAGTGATTTACACCGAAACCATGTCTAATCCTTTGTTGAGAATTTCTAACATTGGCGAATTGAGAAAAATTGCTGATAAATATGGTGCGAAATTGATAGTTGACAACACTTTCACTCCTATGATTTTTTCTCCTTATAGATTAGGAGCTCATGTTGTTGTATATTCAATGACAAAGTTTATCAATGGTAAAAACGATTGTGTTGCCGGTGCTATTTGTGCAGACGCAGAATTTATCAATAGTTTGATCAATGTCAACGATGGAACTGCTATGTTGTTGGGTCCGGTTTTGGATTCTTATCGTGCAACTTCTATTTTGAAGAATTTATATACTTTGCACATTAGAATGAAACAACATAGTGCAAATGCCATGTATTTGGCAGAAAAATTCAATTCCATTGGTATCAAAGCCAACTATACCGGTCTTCCGACTCATAAAGACCATAAATTGATGAAAGAACAAATGAATCCTCAATTCGGTTTTGGCGGAATGATTGCCATAGATTTGAAAACAGCAGAAAAAGCCAATCGTTTTATGGAAGCCATGCAAAAAGAAGGAATCGGCTATTTGGCAGTTAGCTTGGGCTATTTCCGTACTTTGTTCTCTTGCTCAGGCAAATCTACTTCTTCTGAAGTGCCGGAAGAATATCAAAAAGAAATGGGTATGAGTGAAGGTCTGGTACGTTTCTCAGTAGGTTTGGACAACGATATTGAAGATACATTTGCAAGAATGCACAAAATTTTGAAAAAAGAAGGTTTTGTGAAAAAATAATCAAAAAGCATATTGTAAAAATCCCTCGCATTGCGAGGGATTTTTTTTGTTTAAAAACCGGAACCGAAAAACTGCCATAATTTTTCTTCCAGCAATTTCCATTTCTTTTGTGATTGTTCAACAGAAGAAGCCGTATAATCGTTCAAAACTTTGGCAATTTGTTTGCTTTTGTTTTTGCTTGCCAATAAGGAAACTTCTTGTTCTAAATCGGGTAAATCTTTTAAAATAGTTTGCTCTTGCTCTAAAACATTTTTATTGATAAGATTTTTGGTGCTACCCCAAGCCACAGTTGCTAATCGATTTGCTTTTCGATAGGACCATAAAATAGATGTTTCGTTGTATTGTTTTTGTCCACAATAGTTAAAAGTGTTTGGCAATTCAGTGTTTCCACAGAAAATAGGAATTCTTGGACTTTCTGCCGGATTGTCAACCGAAAACCAACATACGCCGCCAATTGCGTCGGGTAGCCAACTTCTCAATTGTGTGATAAACGAATAAGAGCACCACGATACGGCAATAGTTCGTTTGAAGTCTACGGTACCTTCGGCTATATAATTATATGTTCGCATGGCATTTGTCATTATCCAAGGATTGGCTATCGGACTGATGATGGTGTCGTTGGTAGAGGTGCCGTCTTCATTTTTCTTTGTTTTTACTATTTTCAGATTGGCAGTCATGTCCATGTCGGTGCCTTCGTAGGTGGAGCGAAACAATGCCATCACTTTGCTAACACTTACTTTTTCGTCCGGCTTGATAGAAAATGGTAATTCTGCCATATCTTGAGAGAATTGCATAGAAGGTGCTAATTCATTGAAAATAAAAAATTCGCGTTCTCTGAAATTTTTCCCGTTAGCATAAGCTGCATTGAAGGCTTTCCAAAAGACAAAAGGTTCCTTTCCGTCCCAAAGTCCATATTTTTTGGCTACTTCCTCAATGTTGTCGGAGCACATGAAATTTTCTTTGTCGTTTCTTTGCAAAGTGCCAATACGAGGAATGTTGGCCGATACTGCCACATGGTCGTCAGGTACGCGTTGTGCTGCCCAAATTCCACCAATTTTGTCAGGTCCTTCTCCTAAAATTTCTACTTGCCAAACTTCATTTTTGTCAGCGATGGTAATGCATTCGCCACCATCTCCATAGCCATATTTTGCAATCAAATCGCCAATTAATCGAATGGCATCGCGAGCATTGTCACAACGCATCAATACTACTCGTTCCAATTCTTCAATGTTGAACATGCCTTTCGGGTTTACTAAAGTATCCGGACCGGAAAAAGTAGTTTCACCGATGGCCAATTGCTTTTCGTTCAAACATGGATAAGCAGTGTTTACATAAGCATAGGTGTGAGCAACTTGCGGAATTTCTCCTGCCAATTTCAACCCTGCCGTGTCTTCCGGGAAAGAAGTGTGGGCGGTGCCTTTGTACACTTTGTGCATTTCGCCGCTTTTATGGTCTGCCGCGGGCTCCACTTTGACCCATGTACGATAACGTCCGTCACAGGTGTGTGAGGTGATTACAGAGCCATCGTCGGAGGCCTTTTTGCCAACCATAATGCTGGTACAATTACCACCAATGTATTCATTTTCATCAACAAATTGTGCCTTGCAGATACAACAAGTCATCATCAATATTGCCAAAGGCAAAAAAAATCTTTTCATCTTTTTCGAATTTTAAAATATTTGCAAAAGTATATTTTTTTCTCCAATGAAAACAACAAAGAATAATTTTTCATAAAAAAAACAATACATTTATTATTTTTGCGTTTAAGAAAATGATTAAGCATTGACATGAGAAAAAGAGCGGTAAAAATTTCACAGATAGCTTCAACAGGAACCGATATGGTGAAAATGTTGGTATTGCAGACATTAGACGGCAAACTATCATTTCCTATCATCATATCTACTTCTGATGCTATAGGATTGATAAAGCAACTGGAAAATATTAAAGTAGAAAGACCTCTTACACACGATCTTTTGATAGATGTGATAGACAGAATGGGTTTGACAATTACAGAAGTTGTGATTCATAAAATGAGTAAGGGTATTTTCTATACCACTATTTATTGTTCCAAAGAAGATGGCATTGTTTATGAATTTGATGCTCGCCCTTCAGATTCTTTGTTGTTGGCAATGTATGCCAAAGCTCCTATTTATGTCAATTCAGACATACTCAAAAAAGTGGCTCTGCCTACCAAAGAATTTGAAGAACATTTAGAAGATGTAGATGATATGTCTAATTTTGATGAAGATGAGTCTATAGATGATGATGTATTTGAAGATGTAGATACATCCTTAGAAATTGATGCTGACGAATCTTATGAAATTGCAGAAGAAATCATCAGCGGACTATTAGACAAATTGCGTGGCATGAAAAAAGAACCATCTATGGAAGAACAGTTGCAGCAGGCTATTGAAAATGAGCAATATGAGTTGGCTTCCAAATTGAGAGATGCCATTGCGAAAAAGAAAAAAGAAAGTAATTAGAAGTTCCAATGAATGAATTATTGGTAGATACTCTTTATTCTACAATCCCTTATCAAGGTGCAACCGATACGACAAACACCTTCAGTGATAGTATTTACCAATCATTGAATCATGTTTTTTATGAGGATTATCCGCCAATAGCAGATTCTACCCTACAGCAGCAAAAGGCTTTTTTTACAGAATCCACTTCACAAAATATTCAATTACAACCTAAAACAGAAATCTTTTTTGACTGGTTTTTCTTGATAGCATTATTGTTTTTAGGCTGCATAGCCATCATAAGAACAGTGGCGGTGAAGGAAATTCCTTGGACTTTTTTTGAGAAAAGAACACATTCCATGTCAAAAAGTGTGTCATTGTTTTCGTCCTACTGGGCTATCCCTTCTACATTAGTTATCATTATAGGTTACCTTATATATGCTCTGCTTTTTGTACAAATTGGTATCCATGTTCCGCTTACATTTAAAATAGTGATGAGTATGGCTTTGGCGATTTGTGTCTATTTGGCCGTTAACTGGATTATATTGAAATGTGCGGGAAGTTTGTTTGAAATGAAAGAAGAAACAAAAACTTATATAGAAAAAAATACCATTTTCAGATTTCTTTTGTCAGTGGTTTTGTTTCTGTTGGCAATATTGTTTAATTACTTAAATTTCATGTCATTAGTTAAAACATTCTTAATTGTTTTAATAACAGTGTTTTACGTGTATAAATTGGTGATCTGTATTGGAATTTTCAAAAAAAAGTTAGTTTGGTACGATATTTTTTTATACTTTTGCAGCATTGAAATTTTGCCGTTTGTACTTTTTTTGAAGTTTGTAACAAGCGGATTTATAGATAGTTAAAAAATATATATTGGGCTGTGTCAATTAAAAAAATATTATTTTCACAAGATAAACCTGCAAATTTTGAAAAGACTCCGTATGCAGATTTGAAAAAAAATTACAAAGTTGATGTAGATTTTTTTAAATTTTTCTCCATAGAAGGTGTTCCATTGGCAGAATTCAGAAAACAAAGGATAAATATTTTGGATTATTCTGCTATTATAATGACGAGCAAAAATGCTATAGATCAATTTTTTAGAATAGTAGAAGAATGTAAAATCAAATTGCCGATTACAACAAAATATTTTTGTGTCAATTCAGCAACTGCCAATTATTTGCAAACATATACGGTATATCGTAAACGAAAAATATTTTTTTCAGAAGACGGGTCTCCTGAAAAGTTGGTAAAAGAAATAGAACAGCATGTTGAAACTGACAAATTTTTGGTTCCATGCTGTAGTGATACAAGTTTAAATCAATTGTTGGCATTGTTGGATACCAAACCGGCTATTAAATACGACAAGGCAGAATTATTCAAAATCCATTTTAATGATTTAACACAAGTGGATATTTATAGTTACGATATGATAGTTTTGTTTAGTCGTCATGGTGTGCAATCTTTGTTTAATAGTTATCCGGATTTTCAACAGAAAGAAGGAATGCATTTTGCTGCATTAGGCGAGGTGGTTGTAAGTGCCGCCGAAGAGGCAGGTTTGACAATAGAGACCTATGCTCCACAGCCGGGCATTACCTCCATATTCATGGCTTTGGAAAAATATCTAAAACAAGAAAATCGCAGACGTAGATGAGCAATTGTGCTGTTTCACAATCATTTAAAAAATCAGAACGCTTGTGTGGGCGAGATGCCTTCAGAAGCGTTTTCAATAATAGAAATTCCATTTTTGTCTATCCGTTGACGTGTTTTTATGCAATGGAAGAGGCAGAAAATGGTTTTGAAGTGAAAATAGCAGTATCTGTCAGCAAAAAAAAATTCAAACACGCTGTAGATAGAAATCATATCAAACGTTTGGTAAGAGAATCTTATAGAAAACAAAAACATTCGCTCTATTTTGCTTTTGACAAGCAAAATATTGCTTTGAATTTGATTTTTGTATATGGCGAAACAAAACATTTGCCATATAAGGTGTATGAGAATTGTGTTAATTTACTGATAAACAAATTGATAGATAAGTGTCAAAAAAAAAGTGAAATTTTAAAAACGAAAAATTGATAAAAACCACAAAAAAATCAATTATTTCTGTTATATTTGCAAACTTGAATTTAAAGTAAAAAAATATCGTAAAATACTAATAATTAAATAGAAACAAATGCAGAACAAAGGGTTTATTTCATTTTTTGTCGTAACTTTTGTATTAGTGTGCATCTATTCGTTGTCATTTACCTATTGCACACGCAGAGTTGAAACAAAAGCAAAAGAGTATGCACAAAACGATCCAAGTAAGAGTGTTTTGGTAGAGCAAGCTGCAGGTAACAAATTCTTAGAGAGTTACTTAGTTGATTCTTCAGCCAAAGCTTTAGAAGATAGTTATCTGTCAAGAATGGCAGATTCTGTTGTTTATAATCTTGGTTTCGCAAAATGGACTTACAAAGAATGTAAAGAATTAGAAGTTAACTTAGGTCTAGACCTTAAGGGTGGTATGAACGTAATGTTGGAAGTTTCTGTTCCGGATATTGTCCGTTCTTTGGCAGGCAACGGAGCAAAAGATTCCTTGTTTGTTGCCACTATGAAATTAGCAGAAGAGAAACGAAAAACTTCTCAATCGGATTTTATAACCTTGTTTGAACAATCTTTTAAAGAAGTAGCACCAACCAATGCTAAATTGTCTACCATATTTAGAAAATTGGAACTCAAACAAACTAATCCTAGCAACGATGACGTCATCAAAGCCTTAAGAGAAGAAACCGAGGCTGCTCTTGAAAACACATTTATGGTGTTGAGAGCTCGTATCGACCGTTTTGGTGTATCACAACCCAATATTCAACGATTGGCACAGTCAGGCAGAATTATGATAGAACTTCCAGGTGTAAAAGAACCGGAACGTGTTCGTCGTTTGTTACAAGGTACTGCTAATTTGGAATTTTGGAAAACATACGAATTGTCAGAAATTGCATCAGTATTTCCTCAAATAGACGAACGTGTAGCTGCCATAGGTTTGGAAAATGTAGAAGAAGATACTACGGCAATTGTAGAAGATGCTGAAGAAGCAACAGAAGTAGCAGTTGTAGAAGAAAATGCCAACGATACATTAGAAGGTCTTCCGGAAGTTGAAACAGAAAATGCAGAAGAAGAACAAATGCAAATGACAAGAGAGGAAATTTTGAAAAAATATCCTTTCACAGCACGTTTCATTCAATTCAACGATCGTCCGGATGAAAACGGGAAATATGGTCCGCTTGTAGGTTATGCTTTAGAAACAGATACCGCAGAAATTAATAGAATATTAAATCTGGATATAGTAAAAAATATTCTTCCACAAGATTTGAAACTTTGCTGGCATGCAAAAACAGGAAAAGATAATTCTTCCGTACATCAATTAATAGCTTTGAAAGCTGTTGGCGAACAAGGTTGTGTGTTGGACGGAAAAGCCGTTTCAGATGCTCATCAAGATTTCAACCAACAGTCAGGTAATGAAATCAGCATGTCGATGAATCCGGAAGGAGCAAAGAAATGGAAAAAAATTACAGAAGAAAATGTAGGTAATTGTATTGCTATCGTTTTGGATGATTTAGTATATTCTTATCCAAGAGTCAACGATGTTATTCCTAATGGTCGTTCTTCTATTACCGGAGCATTCTCTTTGGAAGAAGCAAAAGATTTGGCCAACTTGTTGAAAGCTGGAAAATTGCCGGCTCCTGCAGTTATCGTATCAGAAGAAATTGTTGGTCCGTCATTAGGACAAGAATCTATTCATTCAAGTATTATTTCATTTTTGATAGCATTCTTGTTGGTATTTGTATACATTATATTCTTTTATAATAGAGCAGGTATTGTGGCAAGTATTGCACTTTTGGTGAATGTATTGTTCTTATTTGGAACATTGGCATCGTTGGGTGCAGTATTGACATTGCCGGGTATCGCAGGTATAGTATTAACTTTGGGTATGGCAGTCGATGCCAACGTAATTATCTACGAACGAATCAAGGAAGAGTGGCGAGCAGGCAAGCAGGTAAGAATGGCAGTTGCCGATGGTTACAAAGCATCTTATTCTGCTATATTAGATGGTAATATCACCACTATTATCACAGGTGTTATATTATTCATCTTTGGTTCCGGTCCTGTTCAAGGTTTTGCTACTACATTAATTATAGGTTTGTTAACATCTTTGTTTACATCCATATTCATCACTCGTTTGATATTCACATGGGCATTGGATAGAAATATGAAAGTAAACTTCGGCAATAAATGGAGTATGGAAGCTTTGGCTCATACACATTTTGATTTCTTGTCAAAGCGTAAAATCGTTTATTGTATTGCAGGTGTAATTGTGGTATTAGGCATTGTATCTTTATGTGTAAGAGGTTTAGATTTGGGAATTGACTTTGCCGGTGGTAGAAGCTATACCGTTCGTTTCGATCAACCTGTAAAGACTTCAGAATTGCGTGAGGCTTTGATGGAAGAATTTGATGGTGTTGCTCCTGAAGTAAAAACCTTCGGTTCTGACAATCAAATTAAAATTACTACCAAATGGAGAGTTAACGAAGATAACACAGAAGTAGATTCTTTGGCAGAAGCACACATGTACCAAGGGTTGAAACCATTCTTTGCTACAGAATTGACAAAAGAAGATTTTAGTGTTCAAAATCAAAATGTAGGTTTAATCAGCTCTCAAAAAGTAGGTGCAACAGTGTCAAAGGATATTACAAGAGGTGCATTCTTGGCAGTGTTCTTCTCTTTGATAGCTATATTTATTTACATTGCTATACGATTCCGTAACTGGCAATATGGTTTAGGTGGTGTTGTTTCATTAACAACAGTTGCCATGATAACTATTGGTTTGTATTCATTGTTATATGGCAGGTTGCCATTTACAATGGAAGCCGATCAATCATTTATAGCGGCCATATTGACAATTATAGGTTATGCTATCAACGATAGTGTGGTTATTTTTGACCGTGTTCGTGAATATAGAAAACTATATCCAAAACGTAACTTAAGAGAGAATATGAATGCCGCTTTGAATTCTACGTTGAGCCGTACCATTAATACATCCGGTACTACTATAGTTGTATTGTTGGCAATATTCTTCTTAGGAGGAGATGTAATTAGAGGATTCTTATTCGCTTTGTTGGTAGGTATTGTTATTGCTCCATTCTCATCTATCTTTATTGCTTCTTCATTTGTATACGATACATCAAAGAAGCAACAACTTGAGCAAGAATCAAAATAGAAAAAGTTTTTTCATGATATTTAAATTTAATCCGAGGAAGGTGCTTAGGCACCTTTCTCTTTTATATAAGTATATAAGTTCAAGTTGGAATTTGTAAAATGAGGTAAAAAAAATATTGTTTTTAATAAAAGTTACAAAAAAAAGTTGTAATTTTGCACACTCAAAAATGGCGGGGTAGCTCAGTCGGTTAGAGCGTCGGATTCATAACCCGGAGGTCACGAGTTCAATTCCCGTCCCCGCTACCCGAAAGAAGTGCTTAGGCACTTCTTTTTTTATATAAACTTTTCTAATTTAATGCAAAGAAATATAAGTGAAGATGGGTAAATGGTCGGATGCCACATAGTCCAATGTTGTAAATTGCTGACTTTTTAGCGATTTGTCATGCAAAATGTAGTCAATTCTAAAAGACAGCGAAGGATTGATATTCATAGTATTGTTGATGCCTCTACCCGATTTTACAAAAGCATCGTTCAAATGTGCACCTATAACGTGATAGGTATAAGACCATGGTGTATCGTTAAAATCTCCACAAACAATTACTTTATATGGAGATTGATTCATGTGTTCTTTGAGAATTTTTGCTTGTGAGGCACGAACAATGTTGCCATCTTTTATTTTCCGAAGCAATTTTATAAAGCCTTCTTGTACTTCTTCGTTGCCAATATTGGTAATAGCGGTGGCTCTTTTGGCCATGCTATAGTCTTCGTCTGCAAAATGTAGCGATTGTAAATGAGTATTATAGACGCGAATAGTGTCATTACCGATTTTAATATCTGCAAATGTGGCACAATTGGAGTTTGAATTGTCAAAATTTATCGAACCTTGATGGATAATGGGATATTTTGAAAAGGTTGCTAATCCAAAACCATGTTCATTGTTGGTGATAGGTAAATACATGTATTTGTATTTGGCAGATGTATTTTCTTCAATTTTGTTGGTAGTTTCAAAGTTAGTGTTTGGTTTGTTGTGATAGTATTCTTGAAAGCACATGATGTCTGCATTTTGCTCGTGCAAAAGACTCATAATGCTATCTCTTTTTTCAATACCTAATTTCCATTTGCCGTTTTGTTGGTTGTAGAGTCCAAATACTTGAACGTTGTAGGACAATATTTTAATGGCATCTGCATCCGGTGTAATATTTTTTCGTATTTGTACAAATCTGCTCAAAGAATTCCAGCCGATTAAAATAGTTGCCAACGACAATATTGTGTATTTGGGGTGTTTAAAAATCCAAAATGTGACAAATATAATATTGATTGTCAATAGATAAGGATAAAAAAGATGGAGCACAGAGAACCATCTAAACGAGTCCGGATTGAGTCGTGAGCTGATATAAACTATCAGCAAGGCAATGGCACATAAGATGTTAAATGCCAAAATAAGAATGTTCAGGATTGATTTTTTTTTCGTTTTTTTAGCCATTACCAATTCTTTTTGTTGCTTGTGTTAAATAAAAATTCCTTTTCTTCTTTGCTTAAACTTTGATAGCCATCTTTGGCAATCTTATCCAATATTTCATCTACTTTTTTGCGATATTGGGCACGTTCAGCATTGTAGCTTTCATCACTTTTAGGTCGGTTTTGATAGGGTGGTGGGGTATAGGAAGTATTACGTTTATATATTGTAAATGTGTTCTTTAAGTAAGGTACCAATACATAACAACATCCAAATAAAGCTCCTCCCAAGTGGGCAAAGTGTCCTCCGGAGTTTCCATGAGGAATACTCAAAATATCAATAATGACAAAAAAGATAGCTATCCATTTGAGTTTTATCTGCCCTAAAAATAACAGATTGACATAATCATTCGGGGCTTTGCAGGCTATGGCAACCAATATGGCCATGATGGCTCCCGATGCTCCTACAGCGAAAGAAGATGCCCTTACTGCCTCAAAAACAGGAAAATAGTTATATGACAAAATATAAAGGATATTTCCTATGATACCACCGATGAAATATACTATATATAATTGTTTGTCAGAGAAGTATCTTGTGAAAAATGTACCTGCGAAATAGAGGGTGAGCATATTGAAAAGTATATGCGAAAAGTTAGCATGAACAAACAAACTGGTGATTAAAGTCCACGGTTTGAAGAGTACTTGTTGCCAGTTGGAACTTACTGCCAGCCAATTCCAAATCCATGAGGAGGCGGACGAGGTATGGTCGGCATACAAAAAGTCTGTTACATTGCTCAGTAATTGTATGAGTAAGCAAAATATGTATACCGCTATATTGATGGAAATTAGGCGGTTGAGGGCGTGTTTAGAGGTAAAAAACGCTTTCAAACGATATTTCCATTGCCGGTTGCCGAAACGATGATATTCTGCCATTTAATATTCCCAGTGTTGTTTTGCTTTCTTTCTCCAATATAATATTAATAATAAACCGAACAACATGCCGCCAAGGTGAGCAAAATGAGCCACTCCATCGGAGGTTCCGTTAATACCATATATCAATTCAATCAAACCATAACCAATGACAAACCATTTTGCTTTGATAGGAATGAAAAAATAAAGATATATCAATGAATTGGGAAACATCATACCAAATGCCAATAGCAAGCCGAAAATGCTACCGGAAGCACCTACTATATTCGGTTGGCTGACTAAATATTCTCTATATTGTGATAAGTATTCGTTGATAGCATTTTTTGATTCAAGTATATTGCTCCCATAGTTGATATTGTCGACATTCTCTTTGAATATTTCAAAACCATTGATCAATTCAGCATTGTTGGGGTCAATAACAAATTTATGGTGTTGTGCCAAGGCATTGATAGTTTCTATAGTAGGATTTGCAATGCAGGCATCCAGATAGTTTAGCGTTGGCAACATTTGCCAAGCTATAATGCCATAGTGTGTGAGAGCAGCTCCTATGCCCGTTACCAAATAAAAAATGAGGAAACGTTTTGCTCCCCAATAATTTTCAATGGCAGCACCAAACATCCACAAAGCAAACATGTTGAAAAACAAGTGTGCAAGGTTGCCATGCATAAACATGTAAGTGATAAATTGGTAAGGATGAAAAAGGTCGGATTCCCAAAAATGTAATCCTAACCAATCGTATAAATGAATGCCATATTTCTCAACAACAACTGTTGCAAAATACATCAATATGTTGATAATTAACAAATTTTTAACTACCGGAGGTAGTATTGAAAATCCTTGCGGGCTGTAATATTGATTGTCCATTTGTTATAATAATTAGAAATAACGCAATTTTATGGTTTTATTGTATAATAATTTAGTATTTTATTAAAAGTAATAGAAATGCAGTATGTAAAAGATGCATTTTAGCAGAAAAAAATCCATTTTGATTTATTATCAATTCATCAAAAAATTATATCTTTGCAAATTAGCACCAATAAAATGGATTTACCGACATATAAAATACTATTAGTAGACGACGAGTCAGATATTTTGGATTTTATCAGTTATAATCTTTCCAAAGCAGGCTATATGGTACGTGCTGTTACTAATGGCGAGGATGTTCTGTTAGAAATAGCTAAAGAAAAGCCTCATTTGATATTATTAGATGTGATGATGCCCGGAATGGATGGGTTTGAAGTCTGCAAACGTATTCGGGAAAAGCCGGAATACAACGATGTGTTGATAGCATTTTTGTCGGCAAGAAGTGAAGATTATTCACAAATTGCCGGTTTACAATCCGGTGCGGATGATTACATTGCCAAACCTATTCGACCAAAAGTATTGGTGTCAAAAGTGCAGGCCTTGTTACGAAGGACAGAAATCGCTCCTAGAAGCAGTAAAGAAACAAATAAAAACAACATTAAAATTGATGTGGAAAATTATATTGTTACCATCAATGATGCGAAATTTTTGTTGCCGAAAAAAGAATTTGAATTATTGCATTTGTTAGCATCTCGTCCCGGAAAAGTGTTCCGAAGAGAAGAAATTTATTTAGCACTTTGGGGTGATGATGTAGTGGTTGGAGATAGAACGATTGATGTTCATGTGAGAAGAATAAGAGAAAAATTAGGACTTGACAACATTAAAACGATAAAAGGTGTCGGCTATAAATACGAAGAGTGATGCATATAGATATTTTGACATTATTTCCGGAGATGTTTACGGGTTGTTTTGATCAATCCATTTTGCATCGTGCTCAAGAAAAGGGTTTGTTTTCCTATCAATTGCACAATATCAGAGATTATTCAACCGATAAGCATAAGCGAGTAGATGATTATCCGTATGGAGGTGAAGCCGGCATGGTGATGAAAATTGAACCGATTGCCGCTTGCATAGAGCATTTGTTCACGCTTCGCACCTACGACCAAGTGATATTTCTCACTCCCGATGGTGAAGTTTTAAATCAATCTATTGCAAATGAATTGTCTATGTGCAATAATTTAATGATGCTTTGTGGACATTATAAAGGAGTTGACGAACGTGTAAGAGAACTTTTTATTACACGAGAAATTTCCATTGGAGATTATGTGCTGTCGGGTGGTGAATTGCCGGCGGCTGTATTGTGTGATACTATTGTAAGATTGATTCCCGGTGTATTAAATGACGAAACTTCAGCTTTGTCAGATTCGTTTCAATATGGTTTGTTGTCGCCTCCTGTCTATACCAGACCCTATGATTTTAAAGGACATACGGTGCCGCAAGTCTTGTTGTCCGGTAACGAAAAATTGATTGAAGAATGGAAATTACAAAAGGCGGAAGAAAGGACCAAAAAAAATCGTCCGGATATTTTGTAAAAAAATATTTGAAATAATATAAAAAAGTCAATATAAAGTGTTACCTTTGCAAATTCAAAAATAGAGAGAAATTTTTTATCAACAATAACAATTAACAATATGAATATCAAAAACATATCAATATCAGTATTGCTTCTAATGGTACTTGTGTTTACAAGTTGTACTAAGTCAAAAGAAGAAAAATTGCAAGGACAATGGGAACGTTATAATACTTCTTTAAATCCGTTTGTTGTAGATACCATGCAACAAGAAATGTGGTATTTTGACAATGGAAAATTAAAGATTTATTCAAGAGAAGCTTCAGGTGCCTTGAAATTGAATGCTGATTTGGAATATGCCATGCAAGTTCAAAAAGGTAGAGTAGCTGTTGTTATTCAAGCAAAAAATAGCGAGGATAATAATAATCCTCAACTCATAAATGCTTATTTGGGTTCAGCTAGAATTTATCAATTGACAGATACAACATTGGCTATGAAAGGTATTGAAACCTTGATATATTACGAGTTCTATCGTAATAAATAATCATGGCTGGTTCCAAAAGTGTTTATTATTGTCAAAATTGTGGTACACGTTCTGCAACATGGTTAGGACGATGTAATGTTTGTGGGCAATGGAATACTTTTGTTGAGGAAGTTATTCAACGTTCTCCTTCTAAAAAGAGGGAGAACGTTGTTGTTGATAGTCAGCCGCAATTACTCAAAGATATAACCGGAGATACATCTGTAAGAATTTCATCCGGCATAGGTGAATTGGATAGGGTGTTGGGTGGTGGTATTGTTCAAGGTTCTATCATTCTTTTAGGTGGTGACCCCGGTATCGGTAAATCAACTTTGATGCTACAATTGGCATTAAATATAAAAAATACCAAAGTATTGTATGTTTCTGGAGAAGAAAGTGCTACGCAGATAAAGTTGCGAGCTTCTAGAATGCAATCGGATAGTGACAATTGTTATATTGTTAACGAAACCAGTCTGCAAGCAATTTTCTCGCATATTGACAGTATAAAGCCAAATATTTTAATTATTGATTCCATACAAACTTTACAAACAGATACTTTGGATTCATCGGCCGGTTCTATTTCGCAGATCCGCGAAACCGCTTCCGAATTGCAACGTTATGCCAAACAAACTGCTACCACCATTTTTCTAATAGGTCATATCACCAAAGATGGTGTTTTGGCAGGACCGAAGGTATTGGAACATATAGTTGATGTAGTATTGCAGTTTGAAGGAGACAATAAATTTGTATATAGATTGATACGTGCGACAAAAAATCGTTTTGGCTCAGTTTCGGAAATTGGCATTTTTGAGATGATGCAAAATGGTTTGCGAGAAGTAGACAATCCTTCAGAGATATTGATTTCGCACCGAGACGAAGATATATCCGGAGTGGCGGTGGCAACAACTATAGAAGGGAATCGTCCCTTGCTAATAGAAGTTCAAGCCTTGGTCGCATCAGCTATTTATGGCAATCCGCAGCGTTCAGCAACCGGATTTGACTTTCGTCGATTGAGTATGTTGTTGGCGGTATTAGATAAAAAGTGCGGGAAGAAATTTTCCTCTCACGATGTATTTCTAAATATTGCAGGAGGCATTAAAACCGATGATACAGCAGTAGATTTATCCATTGTAGCAGCATTGCTGTCATCTGCAGTGGATATACCGATTAGTTCAAAAGATTGTTTTGCAGGAGAATTGAGTCTTTCCGGTGAAGTGCGTCCGGTGAGTCGTATTGATACAAGAATTAGCGAAGCTATGAAACTGGGTTATAAAAGAATTTTTATTTCTGCCAGTAGCAAGGTACAAACCCATTACGATCATATTGAAGTGAAAAAAATCAGCAAAGTATCGGAATTGATAAAGTATCTTTTTTCATAGTATTTTTGCTTTTTATCATACAATTTTCTTGTTATTTTGCGTTATAATTGAGTTGTCATAATATTAAAGTATGAGTATTCGTAAATTTTTAGCAGCCATTTTATGTTTAGTAGCTTCAATAGAAGCCTTTTCTCTAAATATAAAAGTACGATTACTCACTGAATATACACCTACTTCAGTAGTTGTTTCAGCAGTTTCCGGTAGATATTCATTGATATGTGATAAGCAGATTAATGCGGTTGTATTAGAGGCGGGTACTTCTATCACCTTAACATATTTCGGCAATCGCGTAAAAGTGGAAAAAGGAATAGAATTGTTGGGTACTTTTACCGAAGTAGAATTCATCGGGACCAAATATAATAATGTTTTTTCCTTAAAGACAGATAAATTGCCGCAAGAGCGAGTCTATGAAGAAAATTTATCGGTAGGAGTGTTGGGAAATTCTCTGCTACTTATAAATACTATTTCGTTGGAAAAATATGTGGCAGGTGTAGTGCAATCAGAAGTATATGGAAGTTCACAAGATGTAGAATTTTTTAAAATACAAGCCATCGCATCCCGGACATATTGTTTGGCTAATCTCAATAGGCATATCAGGCAAGGTTATAATATGTGCGATGCTGTTCATTGTCAATCTTATAAGGGCAGATGCACACAAGCTGATATTTTTCGTGCCACTTACGAAACTTTCAACGATGTAATTGTAGATAGTTTGAATCGCTTGATTTCACCGGCTTATCATTCTAATAGTGGAGGCATGACGGAATCTGCAGGAAATATTTGGCAAAAGGATATTCCGTATCTACAATCAAAAATTGATACTTTTAGTGTAGGAGCAAGAAATTATGAATGGGAAAAAATTATTCCCAAACGGCTTTGGGTCAATTATTTTGTAGAAAAATATGGAGAAAAATATCGTACTGAAGAACTTTATCAAGAGGCAATTGTGAATTTTGAGCAACCGATAAGAAAAGCATTGTGGATTATAGAATCCGATACTATACCGACTAAAGATATAAGAGCTTATTTCAAATTACGATCTGCATTTTTCAATGTTTCTTTGCAAGGAGATAATGTGTATTTGAAAGGAAAAGGCTATGGTCATGGAGTAGGATTGAGCCAAGAGGGTGCCATAGAAATGGTGAGACGAGGATATAGTTGTGAAGAAATTTTGCAATTCTATTTCAACAATGTGAGAATTATCAAATATACGGAAATTATTGATTTATAGTTATGTCAACGGAAGTCATTCTTATCCTATTGGCATTTGTTTGTGAGGTAGTGGGATTGGTAGGTTGTTTGCTGCCCATTCTTCCCGGACCACCTATTGCATGCGTGGGAATTATTTTATTGCAGGTTGCAAAAGGTTGTTTTTCAGTTCCTTTTTTGATAGGAATGATTATTTTAGCCATTGTGGTAACGGTGTTGGATTATGTTATTCCTAGTGCGGGAACTAAAAAATTTGGAGGAAGCAAGTTGGGTGCTTGGTGTTGTTTTCTCGGTACGATAGCCGGATTGTTTATGTTTCCTCCATTAGGAATTATTGTTATGCCATTTGTGGGGGCTTTAGTAGGGGAATTGTTGAATGGTACCAATTTGAATGAATCCTTGCGTGCGGCAACAGGTGCTTTGTTGGGCTTTTTGGGTAGTACAATGATGAAAGCAGTACTTTGTATTGCTTATATTGTCATTTCTATCATAAAAGTTGTGTAGTCCGTTAAAGTTTTCCTTTTTGAAGTGTGAATCTAAATGAGGAGCCTTCTCTTCAAGTTGGTTGCTTACATTTAAAGTTTGTTTTGAATCACCTGCGATTTTTATGTATAAATTGCTGTTTTTCTTATATTTGCAAAAAAATATAAAAAATGATGCATTTTATAAAAAAAATGCGTATATTTGCACCGTGATTTTTTGAATAAAAAATCATAAATTATTGATATTGATAAATAAATAATAATCAAGAGATATGAAAAGAAGACTATTCAGTGTCATACTGATGACAAGTTTGTTGTTAAGCCAAGTGCAGGCGACTGTTATTTATGTGTCGCCTTCTAATAATTCTGGTACGGGAACTTCGTGGGCAAGTCCCACAACATTGTCTTCCGCGGTTCTCAATGCGACAAGCGGGGATACAATCTGGGTGCAAATAGGTTTGTATCGTTTTGTTCACTTGTTTATAAGTCAAGATTTGTATATTTTCGGGGGCTTTGCAGGCTGGGAAGTACAATTGAGCGACAGGGTGATATCGGTTGCCAATATGCAGAATTATACGAATGCTTCTGTATTACAAGGAGATCACAATGTCAATGCAAGCATATTTGAAATCAATATGCCGGGACATTGTGAGATAGACGGTTTTATTTTGGAAGAAGCCGGTCTTCCGGGTGTAACACAAGGGGCAGGCATCAATAGTTGCGGCTACGATGTGTTGGAATTACATATCCGGCATGTGATATTCAGAGGCAACCAAGGTTTGTCGGGAGGCGGAGCCTATTTGCATGAAACCAGAGCCAGTATCAGTCAGTCTGTTTTCTATAAAAATATAGTAATGGATTGCGGAGGTGGATTGTTTTTATCAGTATGCAATAATACGGAATTGGTCAATGTATTGTTTTATAACAATGGTACCAATGGCAGTCCCCTCTATACTAACAGGGGAGGAGCCGTCTATGTAGAGACCACACAAGCAATATTTAATCATATAACAACGGATCAAAATATGGTCCAACCTACATTAACAGGTGTTCACGCAGATACTTCACAGTTAGAGATATATAATTCCATAATTAACGACAAAGTGGAATTGGATATAAATAGCATAGTCAATTATGAGGATTGCTATCTATTTGGACTTTCTAATTTATTGGGTGGCAGTGTGGCCAATTATGCAGGCAATATGTTCTATGGCGATGCTTCTGGAGAATTTGTCTCGCCACCTATTGACTATCATTTAACACCGGCAAGTATTTGTATAGATGCGGGAATGCCTGTGGGAGGGACAGCTATTCCAACCGATATAGAAGGTACGCCAAGACCGCAAGGCAATGGATTTGATATAGGAGCGTATGAATGTTATTAAAAGAACCATAAAATAAATCAAGAGATATGAAAAGAATAGGATTAGTAACCATCGTTTTGTTGTTAGCAATAAGCAGTTGTTATTCACAGAGTTTTTATCAGTTGACCCAACAGGGAGACACTTTGTTTTACAGTGTGGATACAGCCGTTTCCACCATAGCGAGACCGGTGGTTGACATCGTGCGGTTTTCACCGGTGAATACGGAAGTGGATTTGTATATCGACAATACGGTAACGGATTCCGGCATCACTTATCAGGTGCAAGTGGGGGAAAAAGCTTTTTTGAATGATACGACTTTAAAAAGCGTAGCCATGGCGGACAGTGTTCAGATAAAGAAGTATGCTTTTAGCGGCTGCAAAAATCTAGAGCATATTCAATTTCCGCGTTTGTTGACGACAATAGAAAAACAAATTTGTTGGCATACGAATTTGGACAGTGTCATCATTCCCGATAGTGTTAAGAGAATAGAAGAATCTGCTTTTTGTGATTGTTATATGCTGAAATATGCCAAACTGCCGGAAGGCTTGCAAGTCATAGAGGGTGGAGCATTTTATCATACAGCGATAGAATATATAGACTTTCCTGCCAGTTTGACGACTCTATATGGATTTGATGATGTTCCGATAAGAAGAATCACTTTTCCGGATAATAATAAATTGAAACTTATTTATTGCTTTGATTATTGTCCTAACTTGGAATATGTCAATTTATCAAATACATCCATTACTAATATGTATGGTTTTCAACATTGTACCATAGACACTTTGATATTGCCGGATAGTGTGCAAACAATAGGTAGTATGGATGAAACAAGAATAAACTATTTAAGTCCTTTTCCTCCGACAATAGAATATATTTCGGGACTTGGGATTTCAACAGAGGTATGTGATATTTCAAGGACAACATTGGAGTGGGTTGTTATATCTTTGAATGATACATCTGACAATATTCCCATTTACAAATTTCCTATTACATTGAAATCTGCAGGTTGGTTAAGAACAAATTGGAAATATTTATTTTTCAAAGCGGATACCATGGAAAGTTTGTTTTCTAATGATTATGATTTCAACGGCATCAAGCCGGCAGCAGGCATCAAAGAACAACCTATCATAATGAGGTCGAAGGTACCACCCACCTTAGGTGAATATGCCAATATTGATACTTGCTATACACCTTTGTATGTACCCTGTGAGAGTGTGGAAGCCTATAAGCGAGCACCGGGATGGCGGTGGTTTGCGGACATACGCGGGGCTTATATTTATCCCACGGAAATAGTGGTGGATTCCATTTGTCCGCAAGATGCGAGAGAGTGGTATGGAGTAGAAGTGAACGACACGGACCGTTTTTATGTAAACGTGGTGGAGAAAGGGGAATGTGATTCGGTGTATGTGTATGAATTTCATTTTTTGACAGGGAAGCCTGTAGCCCATCTCACCCTCCGAGAAGATACCAACAAGAATATCCTCACCTGGCAGGGAGACGGCATTTATTACAATGTATATAGGAATAAAGTGTTTATAGGGAGTGTAACGGACACTATATTTGAAGATTATGCCCCATTGTCGGGAGTGAATTGTTATAGCATACAGCCGGCATGGGAATATTGTGACGGAGATACGACCGAGGAAGTCTGCACGGGTTTGTCAGTTCCTTCTGTCAATAATAATCCAATGCTAAAAGTATATCCCAATCCGGTTCAAACCGGCATATTGATGATAGAGAATAGCGACATATATATCGGAGAGCAGTTGCAAGTGATAGATGTGATGGGGAGAGTGGTCCACACACACACATTGACAGCCACCCAAAATCAAGTGGATGTGTCCGCTTTGGTCAAAGGTATCTATTTTGTGAAAGTCAAGGGAAACACGAGCAAGGTGGTGGTAATGTAGAGGGTTCTTTGATAAAAGTGAGGAAAATATCGGTGCATGCCGATATTTTTTGTGTTATGTCAGACAGATTCTGCCTTTTTGAAGTGTGAATCTAAATGTGGAGCCTTCTCCAAGTTTGCTATCTACTTGCAAAATTTGTTTATGTGCATCAATAACGTGTTTTACAATAGCCAAACCTAGTCCTGAACCGCCTGTTTTTCTGGATCTGTCTTTGTCAACTCTGAAAAATCTTTCAAAAATTCTGGGTAAGTATTGTTCATCAATGCCTATTCCATTGTCTTGAACTTCAATCATGTATGTATTTTTATCATAGTCAATAAACGATATTTTTACCTTTCCGTTGGTTTTATCGTTGTATTTAATGGCATTATCAATGAGGTTTACAAGCACCTTTTGAATGTTTTCTCTGTCAGCATTGACAATATATTGTTTTGATTCATCAGCGTTTATAGCTATTTTTACTCCCATTTTTGTGGCTTTGATATCCAAAATTTCTATTACTTCTTCCACTAAAGTGAGTAAATTGAAATTTTCTGTTTTTAGTTGGTCTCGTTTATATTCCAGTTTGGAAATTTCGTCCAAGTCACTGACAATGCTAATCATTCTATCCACATTGGAGGCACTGCGTTCTAAATATGTCATGTTGATATTATCATCTTGTATGCCGCCATCAAGCAGTGTGAGTATGTAGCCTTGTAATGCGGTTAGCGGTGTTTTCAGTTCATGTGCCACATTGCCAAGAAACTCCTTTCGAAATAATTCCATTTTTTTCAATTGGTTGATTTCGTTTTCTTTAGCGGCTAATTGAATGGTATCTTCCTTTTTTTCCGATTTTGTGTCGGTTGGATTATTTCTTGTAAACAGAGTTTTTTGTTGAAAGTGTTGCAAAACATACAAAAGAATCATTTCCAATAAACATCCTATTGCAATTGAGCATATAATCGCAATAGGAGTATTGAAAAATTGATGAAAAAAGAGATACAAGATACATATTATCACATTGACAATCAGCAATGTGATGATTATAGAACAAGTATAATATATTTTTTCTTTTTTCAAATGTTTAAGATCTTAGTTTTGCGTTTAATTCACGTTCATAGGCAAGGACTAACTTATCCATAATTTTTGTAATTTCATTGTTAGTCAATGTTTTATCAGGATCGCACAAAATATATCTGATAGCATACGATTTTTTGCCCGGTTCTAAATTTTTGCCTTGGTAAACGTCAAACAAATTGATGGATTTCAAATAGCGTTTTTCGGTTTTGTAGCTCAAATCTTCAATTTGTTTGTAGGTGATGTTTTTATCTATTAGCAATGCTAAATCTCGTTCTACTTCAGGGAAACGATTTAAATCTTTGAAGATAGTTTTTTCTCCATGTTGAAGTTTCTTAATAAGCTCGCAATTCACTTCAGCATAGAAAACTTTTTGCTTGATATCGAAATTGGCTAAAATGTCTTCTTTCACCTCTCCAATCATGGCAAATAATTCATTGTCAATAGAGTATGTGATGGCATTGTTAAGGTACTGCGATTCCACATCATCGTTGAGTTTTAATTTGCTAAGTTTGACGTGAATTTTTTCTAAAGCATTGGTTATCATGTTTTTCAGATAGAAAAAATCTACTTCGGTTTGTTTTTCTTGCCATGATTCATGTTGGCGTTTGCCACTTACCCATAAACCTAAATGGTGTTTTTCCAAGAATCGTTTGGTAACTTCGTCATCTGCGTTTGCATTCAAATTTTTGTGATAAGTGAATCCGAATTCATATAATTTAATGTTTTCATTGCCGTGGTTGATATTGTGGATAATATCTTCCAAACCCCCTATCAGCAGAGTTTGTCGCATGTTTTGCAAATCACGACTCAATGGGTTGACCAAAGAAATGGTTTCTTCTTGGTTGATAAATGAGAATTTTTCAGCGTATTCGGCTTTGGTGAGTGAATTGTTGATGGCTTCGCTGAAACCATTGTTAGTCAAATAATCTGAAATTTTTTCAATATCGTTTACCAAAGAATTTTTTTCGTGGAATGCTAATGTATAGTTGATTTGGTTTGGAATTTCCACATTGTTGTAACCATAAATTCTTAAAAATTCTTCAATCAAGTCAGCTTCTCGGGTTACATCTACTTTGTTGGTAGGAATGACAAAAGTTGCTTTTTCGTCATCTTGTTGAATTGCTTCAATTTCAATGGCTTTCAGAATGTTGATAATGGTATTTTTGTCAATTTGTTTGCCGACAAGTTGGCACAAGCGGCTATATTTTAATTCAATTTGGCATGGTTGAACAGGATGAGGATAAACATCTTGTATTTCTGAAATTTCTCCACCTGCCAATTCTTGTATCATTAGAGCGGCTCGTTTGGCTGCTTCCATGGTAATTTGAGGGTCGCAACCTCTTTCATATCTAAAAGAAGCATCGGTTTTTAAACCATGGCGTTTAGATGTTTTGCGAATGCTGACAGGATTGAAATAGGCACTTTCTATAAATACATTAGTACTTTGCTCGTTGATGCCGGAATTTTTCCCTCCAAAAACACCGGCCATGCACATAGGCTCTTCTATGTTGCATATCATTAAATCTTTGTCACTCAATTTGCGTTCTACTCCGTCTAAGGTAACAAACGGGTGACCATTTTCCACAGTTTTGACAATCACTTGATTGCCTTTAATTTTATCGGCATCAAATGTATGAAGAGGTTGTCCCATTTCAAAAAGTACAAATTGGCTAACATCCACTACATTGTTGACAGGGCGAATGTCAATAGATTTTAATTTGTTTTTCAGCCATTCCGGCGATTCTGCCACTTTGATATTTTTTACACAGATACTTGAATAACGTGGACACAAAGTGTCGTCTTCCACTTTTACAGAAATGTTTGGTTTAAAAGTTCCGTGAAATTTGGATGTATCCGGATAAAGCAATTTTTTATTGTCATGATATTTGATATTGTAAAGGGCTATCAAATCTCTTGCAACACCTATGTGTGAAGTGGCGTCTGAGCGGTTGGGAGTAAGTCCGATTTCAAAAATGGTTTCGTTTTCTATATTGAAATAGTCTTTTGCCAATGTGCCGGGACGAGGTTGGTCGTTTAAAACAATGATGCCGTCATGCGAATGTCCTAAACCAATCTCATCTTCTGCACAAAGCATTCCTTCGGATTCTACGCCACGAATTTTAGATTTTTTTATTTTAAAAGGTTCTCCTTCCAAAGGATAAAGGGTAGTGCCGATGGTAGCCACCACAACATATTGATTGACATTTACATTAGGAGCTCCGCAAACAATATTCAACGGAGTGGTTTGTCCTATATCTACAGTAGTGATGTGTAAATGGTCTGAATCTTGGTGTTTTTCACAAGTGAGCACTTTGCCAATGACAATTCCTTCTAAACCACCTTTGATTGATTGGAATGGTTCGGTCATTTCTACTTCTAGTCCACAACTTGTAAGCATTTGTGCTACTTCGTCTGCAGGTAAATTTATATCTGCATATTTCTTTAACCAATTGTATGAAATCTTCATTTTATTTTTATTTTATCTACGTCTGTTTCTTTTATAATATTTCTTGTATCTAGTTGTACTTGATGTGGTATTCACTGGATTTTTGCCATTTTTTAATTGTTGTTTTATGTATTTGTAGTTAGGAGATTTTTTCTCCAAAGGCAAATTATCTTCGGTTGATCGAGCGGAAAAACGCATATCAAAATAATAGTTGACACCTACTTGGAGAAAGGCAAATCCTTCCATTTTTTTGCGGTCACTCACCTGACCATCAAATTCATCGTCAAAAACACAACGATAGATGGTGGCAAAATTGAATTTCCAATTTTTAGCAAATTGATAGCCGAAGCCAATGCCAAAAGGAAGTGAGAAAATACGTTTAAAACTCATATTTTCCTTGTGAAAATTGCTTGGAACACAATAAAGTTCACGGTCGGTTTCCATGTCGGTGAGTTTAGAACGATAGGAAAGCACTCCCGCCCCAATGATAAGATTAAAATCCCAATATTCAATGTCTCTTACACGCGGAAAACATCCAAATAAATCAATAGTGTTCAAAAGCGAGAATTCGTGAATGTGATATACATCGCTACGATAACCTAATGAATTATTTCTTGCCTGCAAATTGCAATACATTGCATTGAGACGAACGAACCAAAAACTAGCAATTTCTTTGCCAAAATTCATCGAAACGGCCAAACGTCTGTCTTTGTAAAAGTCAACGGTTAACGGATTAGCAAAAATAGGATTGTTTTGTGGAGAAACATCACCAAATTGTCGGTCGATGCCGATATTGATGCCTATATTCCATCGATTGGCTCCGCTATAGAATTGGGCTTTTGTAGGTACAACAATGACTAACAAAATTATTGTCAACAATTTTGTCAGTAAATGTTTATGCACGCCGAAAACAATGGTCTGTTTCAATCTTTTTTGTGATTAGTTTTTTTATGAGGATAAAGATAAGTGCTTGCACTTTCAATTCCTTGTAAATCATATTTTTGTGTCTGTTGTTGCAAGTTGATTAAATATTTCCCTTTTTCAGGAAAAGTTCTGTCGGTAAATACATTCATACGAACGCTCCATACATCTCCATGGGGTGTGCCTAAATGATTGCCTTCTAAATCACGGATGGAAACTTGTTTGATAAATCCGCTTTCTTGTCCGTTGGGATAAATAACCAATACCTGCACAGGTATCAAATACAAATCTTTGTCAATATTGTCCCATACTTCCAAACTGATATCCAAGTCGTAGGCAGTTTTTGTATTGGTGATTTCTATGGTGTCTTCTTTGGCGATAAAATGGTTCCATGTATCACCTGTAAACAAAGTAGTGTTACTTATTTCTGATTGACATGAATATAGCGTAATTATAGCCACAAATCCTATCAATAATTGTTTGAAAGTCATCATTTGTCTATGTTAAATTATAAAATTTACCCAAACTGCAAAGATATAATTTTTTCCGCAAAAAAGACGTTGGTATGAAAAAATGATGTACTTTTGCTAATTATTTTTAGAAGATGCGACAATTATTGATAGCAATTCCGGCCATGGACGAAATGAATTTTTTGCCCCAAACACTCAATTCCTTGTTGAGTGAGCATGTTTCATCTTCATTAAAAGTGTATATTTGTGTAAATCAACCCGATATATGGTGGAACGAAGCAGATAAACAAGAAATTGTTTCCGCCAATATGGATACAATTCGTTATATTGAAAACCTGCACGATGATAGGGTTATTCTATTGGATTATGCTTCAAAAGGGAAGGGTTGGAAAGAGAAAAAAAGCGGAGTGGGGATTGCTCGCAAAACGTTGATGGATAGTATTTTGAAAAATGCCGACAATGATGATATTTTCCTCAGCATGGATGCGGATACTATCGTAGAAGAAGGGTATCTCTCGGCAGTGGAAAATCTGTTTGACCATCAAGAAATAAAAGTGCTGAGTGTGCCTTATTATCATCCTTTGGTTCAAAATGAAGCACAAAATCGTTCCATGTTGCGATACGAAATTTATTTACGGAATTATTTAATCCATTTAATAAAAATTTGCAGTCCGTATAGTTTTACCGCACTTGGCTCTGCTATTGCTTGTAGAATAAGTGCATGCAAATTGGCAGGAGGCTTTGACAGTCGTCAGTCCGGTGAAGACTTCTATTTTTTGCAAAGGTTGGCGAAAAGTACTAATATTAATCTTTATTTAGATAAAAAAGTTTTTCCTGCCAACCGTTTGTCCGATAGAGTTCCGTATGGCACAGGAAAGGCTATAGAAAATGGTGTCAACGGACAATTAGACAAGTATCCTGTTTTTTCGCCACAAGTGTTTGAAAAAGTCAAGGAAACATATATGCTTATAGACGATTTATATCAGCAAGATATAGATACTGAAATGATTACATTTATGAAACATCATTTTTGCGATGAAAATTTCTTACAGCCATTGCGAAACAACAGTACATCTAAAAGTCAATTTCGCAAAGCTTTTCATCAAAAAATAGATGCTTTACGAATATTCCAATTTTTGCGTGCAGAACAGGCAAAAATGGCAACTACCGATGAAGAGAATCTGAAAACAACCATTGAAACCTATTTTCCCGATGTAGGTGAGAAATCGTTGTTGGCAAATCTTTCATTTCAACATTCATCGATAGCAACCCTCAATAAGATAAGAAATTTTATGTTCCAAAAAGAGCAACAATTAAGATATAATTTTGATAAAAATAGACAAAATGGTAGCATTTGAAAAATATCATTTAGACAATGGGTTGACAGTAATTTTGCAACAAGATACAACTACCCCTATGGTAGCCACCAATGTTTGTTACAATGTTGGTTCAAAAGATGAGAATCCGGAGCGGACAGGTTTTGCCCATTTGTTTGAACATTTAATGTTTGGCGGCTCAAAAAATATTGCTAATTTTCATAAAGAAGTAGAACTGGCAAGCGGGAGTGAAAATGGTTTTACATCGATAGATGTTACCGATTATTATATCACTTTGCCTAAACAAAACTTAGAAGTGGCTTTTTGGTTGGAATCGGATAGAATGAATGAGTTGGTATTTTCTCCTGAAAGTTTGGAAATACAGCGGCATGTGGTGATAGAAGAGTACAAACAATCTTATCTCAATCAACCCTATGGAGATGCCATGCTGTTGCACATGCCTTTGTGTTACCAAAAACATCCTTATTTGTGGATGCCTATCGGCAAAACTCCTCAACATGTTGAAGAGGCTACCATGGAAGAGGTAAAAGCATTTTTCTATACTTTCTATCGTCCCAACAATGCTGTGCTGACAGTGAGCGGAAATATCCAGATAGAAGCATGTAAAGATATGATACACAAATGGTTTTCTCCTATTCTACAAGGAAAACCTTATATAAGAAATTTAGCACAAGAGCCCTTGCAAACAGAGCCGCGATACTTAGATATAACAAGAGATGTTCCTAGCGATAGGTTGCAAAAAGCATACAAAATGGGCAAGCGTACCGATAGTGAATATGTGCCTGCTTGTATGCTTGTTGACATTTTGTCCAATGGCAAATCTTCTCGCTTGATAAAGAAATTAAAATATGAAAATCCTATATTTTCCTCCATCAATGCCTATTTATTGGGTAGTTTTGATGATGGTTTATTATTTATTATAGGCTATACTTATCCGAATATTGCTATAGAAGATGCCGACAAACTGGCGCAAGAGCAGTTGCAATTGTTGTGTGAAGACGGCATCAGTGATTATGAGTTGCAAAAAGTGAAAAACAAAGCCAAAACCGAGTTTGATTACGATATGTTGGATGTACAAAGCAAAGCTATGAATTTATCTATCAACGAGGTGATGTCTGCAGCGGAAATCGTTAATAGTATGGAAGAGGCTTATATGCGAGTGACTGCGGAAGATATTCAACAGACAGCGAGAAAAATCTTCAACGAAAATCGGTGCAGCACCTTGTATTATCGGGCTAAGAAGTAGATAACAGGCATAAAAAAAGTGACTCGCAAGTCACTTTTTTATTTTTTATACGTAAGGTCTTAATTTTTTAGAATTTTTCTTTAATTTTTTAATAGCCTTATCTTTGATTTGGCGGGCATTTTCTCGGCTGATACCGAATTTTTCCCCTATCTCGTCCAAGGTGTATTCGTGTGATTTGCCAAAGCCAAAGAACATGCATATAAGTTCTCTTTCTCTATCGTCTAATATTTCCAAAGCACGTGCCACCTCGTGGCTGCGAGATTCATTGATGAGCAAAGAATCCGTGTTAGGGGTGTCTTCGTTGGGAATGGTGTCAATAAATAGTGTATCGTCCTCATTGTTGATAGGAGCATCCATAGAAATATGACGATTGGAAATTTTGAGAATTTCTGCAATCTTGTCTATAGGCATATCCACTACTTCTGCAATTTCTTCTACAGTCGGTTGGCGGTTGTAGATTTGCTCCAAGCGGGCAATCTCTTTTTTGATACGATTGACAGCTCCCAATTGGTTGACCGGCAGACGAACGATGCGTGACTGATCGGCAATAGCATGAGAAATGGATTGACGAATCCACCATACTGCATAAGAGATGAATTTAAATCCACGTGTTTCATCAAAGCGTTCTGCCGCTTTTATCAAACCTAAATTGCCTTCATCTATCAAATCTTGCAAGCCTAAACCTTGGTTTTGATATTGTTTAGCTACAGAAACTACAAAGCGTAGGTTGGAAGTAACTAATTTATCTAAAGCTTCCTTGCTGCCATTTTTGATTTGTCGTGCCAATTCCACTTCTTCTTCCGGCGAAATGAGCGGGATACTAGAGATATCTTGTAGATATTTTTCAAATGAACTATTATCACGGTTGGTGATAGAAGTTGAAATTTTTAATTGTCGCATGGGTATATGTTATTTTTATATTTGTTTTATAAGTAATTTTTAAGTCGTTTTGAACCGTTTTTTTTCAATTTTTTGATGGCTTTATCTTTGATTAGGCGGGCATTATCTCGGCTGATACCAAAATGTTCTCCAATTTCGTCCAAAGTATAGTCATGAGGCATGCCAATGCCGTAGAACATGCAAAGCAGTTGTTTTTCTTTTTCGTCCAAGATTTCCAAAGAGCGAACCACTTCTTTATTCAAAGATTCTGATAGCAGCAAAGAATCGGTTCTTGGTCCGTCTTCGCTGACATAGGTATCTATAAATAAAGTGTCTTCTTCGTTGTTGACAGGAGCATCCATGGACAAATGGCGAATGGAAATTTTTAAAATTTCGGCAATTTTGTCAACCGGCATATCCACCACTTCTGCCAATTCTTCTAGCGTTGGCTGGCGGTTATAGATTTGCTCCAAGTGAGCAATCTCTTTTTTGATACGGTTGACAGCCCCCAATTGATTGACAGGCAGACGGACTATACGCGATTGGTCAGCAATGGCATGAGAAATGGATTGACGAATCCACCATACTGCATAAGAAATAAACTTAAAACCTCGTGTTTCATCAAAACGTTCTGCCGCTTTTACTAAACCTATATTTCCTTCGTTGATAAGATCTTCTAATTCTAGTCCTTGATTTAAAAATTGTTTTGCCACAGAAACCACAAATCGCAAATTGGCTGAAACAAGTTTATTGCGAGCTTCATCACTGCCGGCTTTTATTTGCCGTGCCAATTCAACTTCTTCGTCAGGAGAAATCATCGGCACCTTCGAGATATCACGAAGGTATTTCTCTAACGAAGAATCTCCTCTGTTGGTGATGGAGTGTGAAATTTTTAATTGTCTCATAGATATCTTTGTAGTTTAAATGGTGATATTAAAACGTTGAATATAGGTGATTCGTTGGCCGGGATAAAATCCTTCCACGATGATATTTCCTTCTTTATTGTTGACAATGGCGTCAATGTCTTTTTCTGAACTAATGGGTTTACCATCCATAGCGGTGATAATAAATCCTTCTTTGATGCCTGCTTGTTGCAATATTCCTTTGTGAAGTTTTGTAACCTCCAAGCCGGCATTAATGCCATAACTTGCCCGAATATTGTTGGAAACGGCTTTTGTTTCAATGCCTAATACAGACAGGGCAGTACCCGTTTGATTTTTAATCATGTCGGTGGTACCTTTGCGATTTTTCAATGTCATTTTCAAATTCATAGATTTGCCATTGCGGGAAATATGGCATTTGATAACATCGCCGGGAATATGTTGCTCTAATATTTCTTTCAATTCAGCATAGGCATTCACCTCTTTATCGTCAATAGATAAAAGAATATCGTTTTCTTGAAAGCCTGCTTCTTCGGCGGACAGGTTTTTCTCTATGTTAACTACTTGAATGCCTTTTAAGACGGTATTGGATTGGTCGGTGTTTTCTGCCGTCAATTCTAAGAAACTGGCACCAAAATAAACCCTTTGTACTTTGCCGTAGTTTTTCAAGTCGTTGACCACTTTTTTGACAATGTTGACAGGAATGGCAAACGAATAGCCGGTATAGGAACCTGTATTGGAGGCAATGGCGGCATTGATGCCGACCAATTCCCCTTTTGCATTCACCAAAGCTCCGCCACTATTGCCGCTATTGACAGCTGCATCGGTTTGAATATATGTGGACACTTGGTTGACTTCGTTGAGCATGTTGAGGTTGCGGGCTTTGGCACTGACAATGCCTGCTGTAACGGTGGAGGTAAGGTTGAAAGGGTTGCCTACCGCCAATACCCATTCACCAATTCGCAAATCGTCAGAATTGCCGTAGGAAACTGTCTGCAAACCTTGGGCATCTATCTTTAATAATGCCAAATCGTTGATGGCATCGGTGCCAATTAGTTCTGCTTCAAAAGTTCGTTTATCGTTAAGAGTGATAGTTATTTTTTGAGCTCCTTCCACCACGTGGTTGTTGGTGACAATATAACCATTTTCGGTGATAATTACTCCGGAACCATAAGCTTGGTAAACATGCGATTTTGAACCGAATGGATTGAAAAAATGGTCTTGGAAAAACAAATCCCAAGTGCTGTGTTTTTGTTCCATTTCAGCACTAATGTGTACAACTGCATTGATGGTATGTTCAGCCGCATAGGTGAAATCAACATAGTTGCCTGCTACAACTTTTGTTTCCCCTTTGGGTTGAGCACAACATGTGTGCGTTAGACTGATAATAAGAAGAATAACAAAATATAAAAATCTACTCATTCATCAAATTTTCATTAAAACTATAGTACAACGCAATATTATTACGTTTATTTTATAAAAAAGTTGCAAAAAAAATGTTTTTTATTCCGAATGTTTGCAGTTTTGAAAAATATTGAAAAAAAAATAGTTCATTTTTTGACAAATATAAAAAAAATGCGTATATTTGCACCGTGATTTTTTGAATAAAAAATCATAAATTAATGATATTGAATAATAATCAAGAGATATGAAAAGAACAGGAAAAATCATTGTTATATTGTTGTTAGCAATAAGCAGTTGTTATTCACAGAGTTTTTATCAGTTGACCCAACAGGGGGACACTGTGTTTTATAGTGTGGACACGGCCATATCGACCATA
>JAEEGF012198620.1_pt1 | contig 33287 bp, 28 predicted proteins | sample 9134171 | NCBI WGS metagenome assembly JAEEGF01 (sample SAMN16246542, study PRJNA631951) | gut metagenome | biome: gut microbiome; feature: rumen; material: AP-attached | host: Bos | place: Iran: Karaj | collected 2018-10
TCCAGTAAAAAAGCACTGGATTTGAGTGAAAAGTAAGAAGGATTAATATTGAATTTGTTATCCTAACGCAAATCCGTAAGTCATTCCATATCAAGCAATTAGTAACTATTTTTAAAGATAACACTCGCTTTAAAACTATTGTTCAACCAGCTGAAAAGTTACTAATTGAGTAAATCCCTGATTTCAAAACACTTACAAAAATTGCGCTACAAGTGTGCTACAATTTGTGCAACAAGTGTGCTACAGAATTGTAATAAATTTGGGAAAAAACGTATAAAAATCGCATCAATTAATCATTTAGGATTTTTTAACAATCTTCTTCTGCCCTATTCGATGTCTCTGGTTGAGCAGAGTCTTTATTTTCAATCAGCTTTTCAGACTTTACTTTATTGACAGAATCAGTTTCTTCTTTAACAACCTTTGTACTTTTCTGTTGCTTATCGCATGCAGTAAGTCCTAAAGTCAACACAATTAAAATAAAATGTAAGATGATTGTTTTTTTCATATTATTCAAGTTTATTAATGGTTTGTGAAGGCAAATATACATTTTTTTTACAAACATAAGGGAATATTCAATTAATTTGCCTAAATTTGCAAAAAATTTCAGGGAAGATGAATTATCATTGGAAATAAGTAATTTCATTTTCCCCTTATTATTAATTGTTGGATTCCATTCCAGCCGTGTGCTTGAACACCACGTTAAAAACAAGAAAGAATGAAAACAAAAACAACTAATGTCAGCATTTCCTATATGCTGATGGGCATCTTGTTCTGTGTATGCCTGATTTCCTCAAACTTACTTGAGACAAAAATCGTTCAAATCGGCTCCTATTCCATGACAGCCGGTTTCATTGTGTTTCCCATCTCTTATATTCTGAACGACTGTATAGCAGAGGTTTGGGGATACAAGAAAGCCCGTCTGATGATCTGGATGGGGTTTGCCATGAATTTCTTCGTAGTGATGCTGGGTGGAATAGCCTGTGCTCTTCCTGCAGCACCATTCTGGGAAGGTGAGGAAAGTTTCCGCTTCGTGTTTGGTCTTGCCCCTCGCATTGCAGGTGCTTCTTTATTGGCTTTCCTTGTGGGGTCCTTCCTGAATGCCATTGTGATGAGTAAGATGAAGATAGCCAGCGAAGGACGCCATTTCTCATGGCGTGCCATCGTTTCCACGCTTGCAGGAGAAGGAGCAGATTCCATCATCTTTTTTCCATTAGCATTTGGAGGTCTTATGCCACTGAACGAGTTGGGCAAGCTGATGCTTCTCCAAGTAACAGCAAAAACGCTTTATGAGGTAATAGCTCTTCCATTAACTATCCGCGTGGTAAAATATGTGAAAAGTGTGGAGGGTACGGATGTCTATGACGAAAACGTGTCATACAACCCGCTGAAATTAAGAGAAGTATAAGATTATGTTGTCAAAAGACAAAGCCGTTGTGGTATTTTCCGGAGGTCAGGACAGCACCACATGTTTGTTTTGGGCCAAAAAGCATTTCAACGAGGTGTATGCTCTAAGTTTCCGTTATGGTCAGAAACATGAGCAGGAAGTTGAATTAGCCCAAAAAATAGCAGCAAAAGCCGGTGTGGAGTTTGCTGTCATGGATTTGGATTTCATCAACTTCCTTAGTCCGGACTGTTCGTTGACTCACAGCGACATCCAAATGGACAAAGAAAAGCCTGCCACCACCCCACCCAACACCTTCGTTCCCGGTCGCAATCTTTTCTTTTTATCGATAGCTGCCGTTTACGCCAGAAACAAGGGTGCAATGAATATCGTGACTGGTGTGTCACAGACCGATTTTTCAGGGTATCCCGACTGCCGTGATTCCTTCATCCGCTCCCTAAATGTGAGTCTTAACCTCAGTATGGATGAACAATTTGTGATACATACTCCCTTAATGTGGTTAGACAAAAGCGAGACATGGGCATTAGCTGATGATTTAGGAGTGTTTGACTTGGTTTTGAAAGAAACCATGACTTGCTATAACGGCATACCGGGAGACGGATGCGGTGAATGTCCTGCATGTAAACTGCGCCGTAGAGGCTTGGAGACCTACTTGAAATTAAAATCAAAATCAAAGAGATAACCTATGGGAACACGTGAAAATGAAGGTCTTCAGCTTTTGGGTAAGAAGACAACATATCCAACAGATTATAGTCCTGAAGTGCTGGAGTCATTTGAGAATAAGCATCAGGAAAACGACTATTGGGTGGAATTCAAATGCCCTGAATTCACAAGTCTCTGTCCAATTACAGGTCAGCCAGACTTTGCAGAAATCAGAATCAAGTACATTCCCGATGTTCGCATGGTGGAAAGCAAAAGTTTGAAACTCTACTTGTTCAGTTACCGCAATCACGGTGACTTTCATGAAGACTGCGTGAACATAATCATGAAAGACCTGATTAAACTGATGGATCCGAAATATATTGAGGTGACCGGAATATTCACACCACGTGGTGGCATAGCCATCTATCCTTATGCCAACTATGGCCGTCCTGGAACAAAATATGAGCAGATAGCTGAGCACCGTTTCCTTAATCACTGAGCATTTCCCCTACCTTTTTAAGAAAATTGGACAAGAGACCGTTAGCCCCGTGTTGTCGGCCTTGAAAGCATGTGCCCTCACATAGGCACCAAAAGCAATATTGTTCCATTTGGGCACATGATACTTCACACCAATGGTCTCATAAAATGGTTGTTCCACTTCCTTCGCCTTATGTCCGTGTTGACGAAAAAGGTAAACCCCAAGTGACATGGACAAAGAAATATTATGGAAAAAAACCTCATGCTTTCCAGAAATGCCTAGAGAGAAAGGGCTGTGGCTTTCACTATACCCATTCTGCTTGTCAAGGTCTCGGACATGATTCATATAGCTGAGATAGTAAAAATCCAATCCTATGCCAGATGCCCATCTTCTGGCATACCTGCTCATGTAGTCGGCTTGGAACGCATAAGAAACATAATGTTTAAAGTCATTGGTCCTATATGATTCGTCTTCGGGCAGAGTCCAAAATTGCGTCTGCAACCAATCCTCATATAGTGTCTTCATTCCGACATTAAGAGAAAAATTCAGATACTTAGATTTCTCAAAGTTACCGGTCGGTTTCACCCCTGACACCTTCAGTTGTTCTGCATAATAAGGAGTATAGACCAATCCTATCACAGGTCCAACAGTATTCGATCCCTTATTAGGCCGGGTTATGGTTCCACTGCTATGATGATTGAACTCCACCCCGGCTTTAATACCCCAATCATCAGAGAAATGATATGTGGCGTGAAAACCAGCTCCAAAGAAAATCAGCACATTACTTGAAATCATCAAATTATCAACTTGAGATTCCTTGTCATATTTCAAACGGGAAAAACCAAGTCCTATATTAAATGCGTAATCTGCCTCCCAATGTTTGTTTCTAAAGAATGGCCGTTCAAAAGAGGCATAAGCAGATAAAGAGTTGCCAAGTGTGGACTGATAATCAACAGGTTTTCCTAATCCAAGGTCACCCCCTGCGTCCCTATGTAATTTCACATGGTTATAGATATTGTAGTTCAGTCCAAAAGCAAAAGTTGGATAACCGAAGTCTGCTGCAAAAAGATCATTATCAGCAGGAAGTGTTGCACGCCTGAACTGCAGTCCTAAAGTAGCAGCCCCATTGGTCTTCACCAAATCCTTGATTTGTTTGTCCATTGTTGGAACCCAACAAGGATCAACCTCCAATTGCATTCCCCAATGGCGCAACGAGTCAGTCTCCTCAGCTATGCTGGAAGTAAAAAAAGAAGAAAAAATCAAGAAAAACAATCCTTTACGCATAATAAAACTATTTCTCATAGGCAATAAAGCAGTGACACAAAAGCGGAACAACATACAACCCAACAGCAAGGCACAAAACAGGCAAGGGGTAATCCATTCCCGGTGTGTAATCCAGACAAAATGCAAACAGCAGCAAAGACAAAAATTGTGATGCAACAAACATTGTTATAAAATACTGTGCAATTTTTGCTGGCAAGGCCACTGTTGCCCTAAAAATGTCATCAACATTATAGAACCGTCCTGTGGCATATCCATAGACCACGGCAATAACATAGAATGCAATGGCAAGCATCGGGAAAAGTCCCTTCTGCATTGCAGAATTTTGGAAAGTGCCAAAAGCACTCATCAGCACATTTCCTGGCAGCAAAGTGAAAATCATCACACATATAGCAATCAAGAAGAGAATGAGCAAAACCAACATATATGCCCTTTTCTGCCGAAGATATTTCTGTTTGTTAAACCCTGTAATTATCCCTGATTCCGCAATAACACTGACAGTTGCAGTAGAAAGCACGACATAGTCCCAAGGCGACCTGTTGAAATTATCCATAATCATGGAAACAAGCCACCTCAGCCCCTCCCCGGAAAGCACGTTCCTGCACTGCCATCCATAGACATTTCCAATCCATGATATGACAGCACACACAAAGAACAAAACAATGAGTGCCAAAGGGAGTATGTTAAGAAAACGCTTCAATATACAATCAAACTATCGTAAGAATCATTTATTTATTCATCATCAGGCTCCAGATTGTCGATATCAATAATTCTCAATTCAATTGCTTTGGTGACAAGTCGAGTTGCATTGACTCCATTAAGACGCTCACTGTCAGAAAAGAGTCGGTTAACCAAATCGTTCTGCCTTTTTTCCAAAGATTTCACCCCAAAAGGCATTCCTCTCAACTGAGCAATCATATCTTTAGTGTATCCCAATGCCAAATGTCTCAAAAACCGTTCGTCATACTCATCTATATCATAATCAACCACAGCTTCCTGACGTCTTGTCTCACTGAGAACAGAACGTCTGAACCGTGCAAGGATTTTTTCGAGAATAGGCTGATTGAAAACCAATCTTTTCCCATCCATCACACTCTGCACATCACCTTTGGTAAGCAGTTCACCACTTTTGAGAATGATTCCATCGGCCCCAGCATCAAGCACATCAATCCAAAGCTTTTCGTTCAGGGTCTCACCCGTAAAGATAAGCACATGAAGCTGCTTATACTGCTTTCTGAGTTTTCGACAAATCTCCACTCCAATAGTAGTTGAGCCGCCAAGACCAAGGTCAAGCAGCACAAGGTCAGGCACCTCCACTTTCATAAGATTCCAGAAATCCTCCTCATTCTGAGCTGTACCGATAATCGTAGCCTGCGGAATCTCATTTCTAAAAATCTCCTCAGTACCTTTCAGTTCAAGTTTTACGTCTTCAACAATAATGACTTTAAAGTTATTCATAAAAAAATACGTTAGTTATCGAAAAGTTAAATCAGTCAGTTATCACGCATGTTTTCTTGCCATAGGAATAGTAAAGATGATTTTTTGGCCATTCCCTTGTTTGTCGGCAGGCATTGCCATAATACGACATCCCCGTCTGACGTGTTCATCGTGCTCACGGATAATTTGCTTAGCAATAAGCATTTGAGCCCCAATCAAGGTATCAGTATCCAGTTCGTAAACAAGAGCTTCTGGATAGAACATGTTCTTGAAATCATCTTCAGACTTATGGATATTATCAAAAACAAATGCAAACTTAATGAAATCATCGGACTTTTCAAAATCAAATGTCAGAGTTCCTTGTTTTTTTTCTTGAAAAACAGATTCCAACATATTGTCGAACAGATAAAAAAGCATAGTCTGATCAGCTATGGCCCACAGTTCATTCTGTGCCTTCACTCTTGCCGGTAATTCCAATTTGACTTCAACGTCAGATTTTTGCGAGATGCGATGATGCATTTTCACCACATGATCAAGTATTTGGGTTGAAGAAAGGTTCTTCCGTTTGAACATTGGTCTGTTAATCTGCTTTGAAGCGCAATCTGCCAAGATGGTAAACACATCTTTATAGTAGAGCATGAGCTCCGCCATTGTGTTGATTTTATCTGAGCTTTCATTAGCGACGTCATCCTTGGAATTGATTATCATGTTGTCGATTAAATATTTTATCCTATTCGGATAATACATCGTCTCATGTTTGATGGTAGATAAAGTGTTGTCGATGACAAGATTCTGCACATGCACTGCATTAGCTTCCCTCTCAGCCCTACGTTTCTCATCCTCAATCATCTCAATCTTGTTATTGAGATTCTCCATTCTCACTGTAGAATAATAAATATTCTCAGCTGTGTATTGCGAGATCATTCTAAAAAGTTGGTCATCATCCTTATGCAGGTTTTCATTGTGAAGCATGAAAGCAATCACTCCGATACAATTATCAGCATCCACATTTAATGGATAAATTCTTGTCTTTCCATTGTCAAGAAGTAAGATTTCTTTTTTATTAAACGCATCTTTGAGCATGGACCTCAGATATTCCTGTTGCGGGCAATTCTCAGAAAAGAGTAGTTGCCCGTCGTTGAGATAAAGTCCGACTCCATTTGTCCGTCTGACATCATTCACACCTTGCTGAATAATCGTTGCAAGCTGGCTTTCATCTTGATTATTGAAAATCCTCCTGTTAAGTTCAAGAATCTGCCTCAGGGAGAAAGTTGGCAGGATATTATTCCTATAGTAGATGAAATAATAGATTAAAGCTCCCGCCATCAAAGATGTGATGAGAATGAAAAGGAGGGTCTTCCTGTTGTTGTTTGCTTCCTTGATTTCATTACACCTTTTTTCAAGATTCTCATCCTGAGCGGTAAGTTTATAGAGTCTTGTGAAAATCTCATTATTATAATAATAAAGAGCCCTGTCGTTGAGTGCGAGAGCAGCAATAGCCGCTTCATTCCTCACTTGCAGAATAGTGTGGTAATCAGTTGTAAATCCTGCATTCCACCATTCTATCTCATTCATATCCACCTGGTCAATCAAGTGAATAAAACCATTTCCATCAGGATGTTTCAAAAGATAGAATGCATTAAGTTGTTGAATAGCAGAATCCGCATACACCAAAGCTGTCTCATAATTCCCATCGACATTACATTGCCATTCATACTCCGCATACTCATTGGCTTTCTGAATGTGGACGTTGTCAGGCAACGCACTCATGCGGGAATGGACGGCGTCAATATGAGTTTCCTCTCTTGTTTCACATGAGAAAAGGAAGGTGGAAACGGCCAATACGACCCCAATTGACAGATTTCTCATCATTCCTTTTGGAAGTCTGAAGAAAAAGCGGCTCCCCTTCCCAAGCTCACTCTCAATACCAAATTTACAAACTTTAAAAATATCATTTGTCTTACGGTATTTCTCTATGATACCCTTACAATTCAGCAGTCCGAATCCAAACCCTTTGTTTCTCTTAAGATCCTCATCATTCTGTGAATTACCTATCTTGCTGGAATCGTATACTTTTTCCTCAAGTATCATATTCACATCCTCTTGCGTCATACCTCTCCCTGTATCCTTCACTGCAATTTCCACATAGTCATCATCTGAAACAGCTGACAATTCCACCTCGCCTCCATCGAAAGAATATTTGCGAGCATTCTCCATCAAAGTGTTGACCATAAAAAGCGTAAGTGCCCTATCAGCTCTGACAACCGCTTCGGTTTCCTTCACATCCAGTTTGATTCCCTTTGTAGAAAAACTTCTTGTATTCTTACGCAAAATATCGAAAAGAGGTTTCAACTCGAAATTCTCAATATTAAGCGACACTTTCCCCTGACGAATTTTAATCCAATTCGTGAGGATGTCGTTATACACATTTATTCTATCAACCAGTTCTGAGAGATATTGAAGCCTTGTTTGCATCAATTCCGCCTGCTTATCATCAATAGCTTTCTTATCAGCCAATTCTTCCTTCATTCTCACCACCTCATTCACAGCCCTGTCAAGGAAAGGCGTGATGGCATATACAATAGAAAGACATGTGGCCTTATTGATATATTGTTTCTTCTGCTCCTCCAAGCGTTTCTCCTTACTGAATTTCTCAGCAATGACAACTTCCTGATGTTCTTCAAGATTAGAGAAATCCTCATCCGTTTTCTTTCTCCACCGCTGCATTTCGTTTTCAACCGCCAATTTCTCAAGGGCATAATTCTGCTTATAATTATTTTTAAGACGATGGGCAAGATAAACAACTGCAGCCGCAAGCAAAGACATGAAAAGCGCACCAAGAAGAATATATCTGTTGACATCATCCTGCTCTTTAACCAAAGTGGAATAAAGTTGTTCCATCTTTTTATCCTGGCGTGTGGTTTCAAGAATATCAAGATAAATATTCCGGTTGTAGTCAGATTCTTCCTTTCGTCCTTGCGCACTATAGACCAGACAAAGATGTTCCCTTATATCCGCCATCCATTCCGGCAAGCAAACGACTCCATTGTCAATCCATTTCTTTTCGATAGAAACGGAGTCTGCATCAGGCACAAAAGGATGCAGAACGAGACCATCTTCAGCCACTCTCTTGTGATGCTGGTTAACACAATCCATGGCACGTACCATGACGCTCATTGCACTATCGTTCTGCTGTATGCTGAGATAATAGTCTGCAATGGCATTATAAGTCTGCGCCACATCGAACAGTGATCCATAATCATTGAACACCTCCAATGCAAACTCGGAAACGGCAAGAGGCAGTTGATTATCAGTTACAGTGTCTGATAGGTTCACCAATTCACGAATCAGATTCATCTTACTCGGACGATAGGAATTATTTTTAGAAATATCCTCCGCAATCGATGTAAGAGATTTGGCAAGGATGTAATTATAGCCATGATTACGTGCCAGTGCAGCCGCCTCAAGCAGATTTTCAGAATCATCGTCAGATAATTTGTCATCCACATTTCTGGAGTTTCCGACCAAAAAGTAGAACATAGCCGCCTGTGCCGTGTCGTTTTCCAGAATTTGTTTATGATTGGATATATATTCCAACTCTTTTTTTGCATCCTCCTCTTGTCTCAGATAATAGTAATAAGTGAAAAGAGACATGTGATAGTCTGAAAGAGCGAAATTCCATATTTTTTTCTGTCTTTCCGTCATGTTTCTCACTTCTGGGAGAATGCGTATCATTTTCTGCTGCACATCGTTATGATAATCATAAAAGGCCTTGTTCTCCGACTGTCTTTGGCACACTTTCATCATCAGCACATCCGCCACAAGCCTATACAGTTCATTGGGTGAGTTGTCGAGTACATCATGCAACACGATTTCCGCAGAATCGTAATCCATGGCCATATATTTGGCAAAACCGAGGTTACAAAGCGCCTCATAGCGACCATCCTTATATCCAGTTGCATTCTGCACCTCTTTAAGTGCCAACCAAGCATATTTTTGGACCGAATCAACAGCCACATAATGGTTCTCATAGGCAAGATCGTTGAGGAAATCAACCTTATTGACAATTTCCTCATCCTTAGACGTACAGGCAGACATCCCCATCCCCAGAAGGATGAGAACGAGATATAGCAGGTGTATGTGGATTGCCTTGTTCACTTCAGATTCTCCATTCTCTTAAATTCAAGCGGTCCCATTCCCACATGCGTCTTAAACCATTTACCAAAATACGATTGGTTAGGGAAATAGAGTTTTTCAGCAATTTCCTTGACTGTGAAATTCGAATCGGTCAGCATGGTCTTGGCATCATTGAGCAAAGCTCCAGTAATCCATTGTGAGGGAGTCTTACCAGTTCTATCTTTAATGACAAAAGAGAAATATCTCATGGATATAAACTGCTGATTGGCATAGAATCCGACCTCATGCTGTTCAATATAAAATTTTCGAAGGTCAAGCAAGAACTTCCTCACAATTTCATCCCTCCTGTCAACTGTATTTTTAACACCCTCATTACCAGAAGAGTAAGCCAAAAGAAGTTGTAGGATGAGATTCACCTTAACGTTTTCCAATTGAAGATTATTCAGTTGCCAATAACGCCGAAGCTGTTTGTCGGCATAATGTTTCGACAATTCCACATGCTTCTCATACAACCTGATATACGAGCTGATTCTCTCCAAGCCTTCTTTTGTCAGCACAGTCACAGGTGATTGCCTGATATTCAGCACAGAGTCAAGGTCCGTGATTTTAGAGAGCAGAGGTTGTACCGCCTCAATTTCCACTGCCATCATCAATCCTTTCAAATCGTCCGAACGGTACAATACTTTAAGAGTGGAATAAGGGAAATAAATAACCATATTGTTCTTTTTTAAATCATAAATAGATTCATCAAGAACAATTTTCGCCTCTCCTTCAAGACAGATGAACATTCCACCTTGGGAAAGTCGTTTGATTTGATTGTTGACAGCAAGTTTATCTTGACTGTTGCCTACAATCTTTTCATATAAAACGTTATCCAACATCATCGCAAAAAGAAATATGATAGAAGGTGAATATTAGTTCACAAAAATAACAATTATCGTACAAAATTACAAATAAAAGTCCACCAATGTTCAAAAAGTACGAAAATAATGTAATAAAAACATGAGAAAACGCAAAAAACTTTAATATATAAATAGAATTGTTTATTTTTGCAAAAATAAAAGTTTTATTAATTATGTCACATAAATCGACCAAAAGGTTTCCACAATTTCCAACGTTATTCACTTTTTCGCCGTTCATCATTTCACTTATACTGTTAATTTCTTTAGGCAGTTGCAAAGAAAAGAAAGTAACAAAAAAATCATTGCAATATGTAAAGACCACCGTAGCTGAAGGTATTGGTCAGGAAAGTATGATAAGCTATCCTGGAAAAACCAAAGCCTCAGAAACGGTGAATCCATCATTTAAAGTGAGTGGAACGATTTCCAGAGTATATGTTAAAGAAGGAGATTACGTAAAGAAAGGTCAGTTATTGGCAGAGATAGATCCTCATGACTATGAGGTGCAACTATCCGCCACAGAGGCAGAATATGCCCAGATCAAAGCTGACGCAGAGCGTGTGATATCGATGTACAACGAAGGAACCGCCACCGCTTCCAATTATGACAAAGCCCGCTACGGCATCCAGCAGATTGAACAGAAGCTCTCCCATCATCGCGACCAGGTGAGCTATTGCCGTTTGTACTCACCGATGACCGGATATGTTCAGAACAAACTTCATGATGGGGGTGAGAATGTGAGTGCCGGCATGCCTATCATGACGTTATTCACATCTTCAAACACCGAGATTGAAATATTCATCCCAGCCTCAGACTACGGCCGTCGGAGTCAAATGACCCGTGCCATCTGCTCGTTTGATGTGATGCCCGACAACATTTATCCCTTGGACATTTCCCGAATGAGCAAAGATGCCAATGCAAGTCAACTGTATATGATTCGTTTTAGTTTTAAGCCGGGAGCAGATGTCAGCCGCATCACTCCAGGTATGAGCACCATGGTATATGTGAGTTATTCCAAAGACGGTGAAGCAGGAAGTGTGCGCATACCATCTTCATGCGTCATTCGTAAAAAAGACCAATCCTTGGTGTTTGTATATGACAAAACCACCCATTGCGTGAGCCCGCGCGTTGTGACAACCGGCCAGCTTGACACACGTGGCAACATAGAAGTCCTTTCTGGTCTTACAGCCGGTGAGACCGTGGTATCTGCCGGTGTGCGTTTTCTCAAGCCAGGCCAGAGAGTGATTGAAGCCGACAAGACCACCCCATCAAACGTTGGCAAACTACTGTAATCCACAAAAAATTGTCTTCCATAAAGAATATCTGTCAAATCCATGATGTCATTTGATTTTTCCGGTTGGGCGTTGAACAACCGAAAGTTGATACATTTTTTCATCTTATGCCTTGTCGTTGGCGGTGCATTGAGCTTCATGTCGATGCCGAAACTTGAGGACCCTGAGTTGAAAGTGAAACAGGCTATGGTTGTGACCACCTACCCTGGCGCATCCGCCCATGAAGTGGAGTTGGAAGTGACCGACAAGATAGAGAAAAGCATACGCGAGATGCGTTCGATATCAGATGTTGAAAGTCAGTCGATGAACGACTTGAGCATCATATCGGTGGAACTTCAAAAGACTATTCCCGACGATGAAGTGGAACAGGAATGGGACATGCTCCGTCGAAAAGTTGAGAATGCCTCCCTGACATTGCCATCTGGTGCCAGTTCCCCAACTGTTCGAGATGACTTTGGTGACGTATATGGCATGTTCTACAGCTTGACGGGTGACGGTCTGAGTAACATCGAGATGTCGGATTATGCCGAGTTAGCCAAGCGAAATATCACTGATATAGAGGGTGTTGCCAGGTGTGAGATATATGGTGTGAAGGAAGAATGCATCTTTATCGACATGCATCAGGAGAAGATGGCCAATTTGGGTGTGATGCCTACCGAAGTGATCCAGACCTTAAACAACCAAAACAAAACCGCATATAGCGGTTATTTTAATAATGGCAATCGGCGTGTTCGCATTTCGGTTGATGACAAATTCAAGACGGTAGATGACATCAGCTTGATGCTTATCCAAGGACATGACGACGAGCAGTTGCGTATTGGTGACATAGCTCATGTGTATAAAGATTATGCCACCCCCACCCGCAATGAAATGTTCCGCGACGGCAGTCCTGCCTTAGGTATCTCAATAGCCTGCATTGGCAGTTATGATGTGGTGAAAGTGGGTAAGAAGGTGGAAGAAGTAATCAATGACCTTCAGGAGCGTATGCCTGTGGGTGTGAAATTTGAAAAGGTATTCAATCAGCCCGAACGCGTGTCCGATGCCATCTCCACCTTCATAGTGAACCTCATTGAATCCATTGCCATCGTAATCATTGTGCTGATTTTCACTATGGGCTTCAAGTCTGGTGTGATCATCGGCTTCAGCCTTCTGACAATCGTGCTCGGCTCATTATTAGTGTTGAAAGGATTTGACGGCACCTTGCAACGCGTGTCACTCGGTGCATTTATTTTGGCGATGGGAATGCTTGTTGACAACGCCATAGTCATTGTAGATGGTATTTTGATTGATTTGCACAATGGTGTCCCGAAACCAGAAGCCTTATGCAACATCGGCCGTAAGACCAGCATGCCACTGCTTGGTGCCACATTGATTGCCATCCTGGCTTTCTGGCCTATATTCCTAAGCCCAGACAGTGCAGGTGTGTATGTGCGCGACCTCTTTATCGTGATTGCAGTTTCCCTGCTCTTATCATGGGTTCTCGCCCTTATTCATGTTCCCGTACTTGCCCAAAGTATGCTAAGGAGCCCAGAGGAAGAGGCCGCCGCAAAAGAGAAGAAAAAAAAGCGTGCAAAACTCAGAGAAAAGACGTCAGAATCAGAAAACCCAATATCTCCTTCCCATGAAATCATTGAAGAGGAGTCCAAGGAAAATAAAACTCCAGTTAAAGAAAAAGCGCCTTACAGCGGCCCATTTTATTGGCTGCTGGAGAAAACACTGCATTTAGGCATCAAATTCCGATACGTTGCCATAGCCATAGCGATTGGTCTTCTCTTATTCAGTGCATGGAGCTACAAATACCTTGACCAAGCCTTCTTCCCAGATATGGAATATAACCAGCTGTATATGGAATACAAGCTCCCAGAAGGCACTAATTTCACCCAGGTTGAGAAAGACCTTGAGGAGATTGAGCATCTTCTTAAGCAGAACAAAGACATCACTCACATCACCCGCAGCTGTGGAGGCACCCCAAGCCGTTACAACCTGGTACGCAGCATAGCCACCCCAAGCTTATCGTATGGTGAATTGATTATCGACTTTGTCAGTCCTGAAGCATTGGTAAAGGAAATGGACAGCATCCAAAATCAATTAAGCAGCCTCTATCCTGATGCCTATTTGAAGTTGAAGCGCTATAATCTGATGTTCAAAAAATACCCGATTGAGGCCTGTTTCCATGGTCCAGACCCATCGGTACTTCATGTGCTGTGCGATTCGGCGATGAACATCGTTAAATCCAGCAAAACCTGCTATCTTCCCACCACCGACTGGGAGCCAAAAGTTCCGGTGCTAGACATCAAATACGACCAGTCGAATGCCAGAATCAGTGGTTTGAGCCGTTCAGACGTGGCCATGTCCGTGATGGCATATACTGGTGGTATCCCTATTGGAACCTTCTATGACGGCATCAACCGCAAGAGTATTTATTTGAAATGTACTGATGAAGCCGGAAATGATATAGACAGGCTTGAAAACATAACTGTCTTCGGCATGATTCCGAATCTTCACAAGATTGCAAACCGCACCGTGATTCAAAAACTGATCACTGGTCAGATGAGCAAAGAGGAGGTGATAGAAACCCTCATTCAAAGCACTCCGCTGAGACAAGTGGCTAAGGCAATAGACATCAAGTGGGAAGAGCCAGTAGTGATGCGCCATAACGGGCAGCGCACCCAACGTGTTCAATGTTCCCCATTGCCTGGTGTAGGCACAGAAGCCGCCAGAGAAGACATCGCCAAGCAAATAGAAGCTATCAAGCTTCCTGCAGGTTACAGCCTATCTTGGGAAGGTGAGAAAAAGGCCAGTGATGACTCGATGAAGTATTTATTCTCGAATTTTCCTCTTGCCATTCTGCTGATGGTTGTAATTCTGATTTTATTGTTCAAAGACTATAAAAAGCCTCTGATTATATTCTGTTGCGTTCCATTGATTGTGATTGGTGTGATTCCATCAGTCCTGCTCTCTGGAAAATCATTCGGATTTGTGGCCATCATCGGTGTGCTGGGTCTGATAGGTATGATGATTAAAAACGGAATCGTATTGATGGACGAAATCAACCTCAACATCAGTAACGGCATGTCGCCATTCACCTCCTTGATAGAAAGTGCGAAAAGCCGTCTCCGTCCTGTGATGATGGCTTCCCTGACCACAATCCTTGGTATGATTCCTCTCATCCCCGATGCATTGTTTGGCTCTCTGGCAGTAACCATCATGGGCGGTCTCTTCATTGGTACGATTATCACGCTGATTTTCATACCAATACTGTATGCAACATTCTTCAACATACATCACAGCAAGGAACAAGACAACAATATCAGCAAATAACATCAAGACATGAGATACCTACTTTTCCTAATGCTCATTCTTTTGAGCACAAACAAAGCTTTGAGCCAGGAAACTGCAAAAGGAGTTGAAGTGCTTTCGTTATCCAAAGCCCAAGAACTCGCTCTTGACTACAACAAAGCCATACACCAATCGAAGTTGCAATTTGAGCAACTCGGTTATGATGTTGACGCCTATAAAAGCAATAGCTATCCGAGAATAAGCCTCCTCCTGACAGATTTTTATTCCACCGCCTCATCCTCATTAGGCATAAGCGGAGGGAATCTTCCAATCTACACATTTAATGAAGCCTTGGGGCAGTTCGTTCCCAATGTGACCCCTCAGGCAGATGGTTCCTACCGCGTGAATCAATATGCTTTCATGCCAGACATTGACATGAAACTAAAGTTGAAAAACATATTTGTCGGAGGTCTTCAAGTTACACAACCGATCTATACAGGTGGAAAAATCACAGCAGCAGTCAACATGGCAGAAATCGGTCAACAGATGGCCAGCGTGAATATCCGTCTGACCGAAGACGAAGTGATTGTGAAAGTGGATGAGGCCTACATGCAGGCAGTTCGTGCCAAAGAGATGTATATAGTGGCAGAAAGCTACCTCAATATGCTTTCAGAACTTCAACGAACTGTTGACAGTGCCGTACGCCATGGTTTGCGCTTGCGTAATGACCTGATGAAAGTTCAGGTGAAATTAAACGAAGCTGAACTTGGCAAGCAAAAAGCCGACAACGGCTACCTTTTGGCAAGAATGAACCTTTGCCACTTAATGGGCATGCCTCTGACTGAAGCTTCAAAAATAGACGTTGACACCTATACGGCCAATCAAGACCGCATCATCCCATCGTCTGAGGGAGGCGTAGAACTCCGTCCAGAATATGTTCTGTTATCCAAGAAAATAGAGTTGGCAGAACAGGAGCTGAAATTAACCAAGAGTGATTATCTCCCCAATGTAGCTCTGTTTGGTTCTGTTGTCTATGCCAATGGTGGTGAGTTGGCCGGCAAAAAACTGCTGGATAATGGGAGCGGTTCCATCGGAATCATCGTGAAGGTTCCATTATTAACCTTCGGAGAACGTTCAAACAAACTGAGGAGTGCTAAAGTGAAATCACAAATTGCCAGCCTTGAACGTGATGACAAAGCTGACTTGATGCGTCTTGAAATCGCATTATGCAAGACACAACTTGACGAATGCCACAAGGAAGTAGCGATTGCTAAAAAATCCTACGATCAGGCCAGCGAGAACTTACGGATTTCCAAGTCGGCATACGATAAAGGTGTAGAACTATTGTCAGATTATTTTGATGCCCAGGCTTTGTGGCGTGAAGCAGCTGCAAACGTAGTGGAATCACGTTGCCAGCTTTTCCTGGCCTACACCAAATTACTGAAAGCCACAGGTCAATTGAGATAATCCATCAATGTTCACCACCACTATTCAAAGAGCCCCCAAACAATGAAAATATTTGCTTCAACAGCATTAATGCTAATGTTTGCCTTACAGATGAGCGGGCAGTCATCTGACACAAGTTCAAAAGAGGATTTCAAGCCGATTTACAAATATCGTATATTTTTGAAAGACAAATTGGGCTGTGGATTCACAGTAGATCATCCTGAAGAATTTCTATCGAAAAAATCTATCGAACGTAGGAAACGTCAGCATCTTTCTATAGATGAGAGCGATTTACCAGTGAGCAAAAAATATCTGAAAGACATACGCAAAACCGGTGTTCAAATTGTTCATACCAGTAAATGGAACAATACGGTTCTCGTACAGACCACCGACACAACACAGATAGATAAAGTGAATGCATTATCATTCGTTATGTCCACCCGAAAAGTTGCAATCTATCAAGTTCCTCGGAACGCAGGCAACAAAAGCCGTTCATCGTTGATTGACAGCACATATACAGCATCTGTTACTCCTGAGGCTCGAACGTGGGGGGAAGGATGGTCACAGATACACTTATTCAATGGTGATTTCCTTCATGAAAATGGATTTCGAGGAGAGGGAATAACAATTGGCATCATCGATGGCGGTTTTTTAAATACGGATATGATACCGATGTTGAGCAATGTGACAATTTTAGGCACAAAAGATTTTGCCACAGAAAATGGTGACGTATATGCCTACGACCGTCATGGCACTATGGTTTTATCGTGCATAGCCAGCAACCATCCCCAAATATTTGTAGGCACCGCTCCCGAAGCTTCGTTCTATTTGCTCCGAAGTGAAGATGGAGACAGCGAGCAACTCGTCGAAGAAGACAACTGGTGTGCTGCCATAGAATATGCAGACAGTGTGGGCGTTGATATTGTCAATAGTTCATTAGGCTACACCCTTTTCGACAATCCAGCAGACAACGTGTCATACCGCGAACAAGACGGTCACACACATTTGAATTCCCGTTCAGCCTCAATGGCCTCGTCTAAAGGGATGATTGTATGCAATTCTGCCGGCAACTCAGGCAACAATCAATGGAAACGTATTGGAGTTCCAGCTGACGCTGACCATATTCTAGCAGTTGGCGCATTAACATCATCTGGCAAAAACACCAATTTCTCCTCTGTGGGCAACAGTGCCGATGGAAGAGTGAAGCCCGACATCTGCGCTATGGGTGAGCATTGCACCGTTATCAGCAGCAATGGTCGTTTGACGTATGCCAACGGCACTTCGTTCGCTTCCCCGATCCTATGCGGAATGGTGGCATGCTACTGGCAAGCTCACCGTGAGATGAGTGCTGAAGACGTATTAAAAGCCATCCGAGCTTTAGGTGACCGCCACGACTTTCCCGATAATGTGTATGGCCATGGCATTCCTGATTTCAGGAAAAGTCTCCCGCAGTAATGTATTCAGAACAATTCGTGCTCCATCTATCTAATAAAAATGCTCTGCCAAAGGCTGGCAGAGCATTTTTATTAGAATTATCCAACATCCTCGGACATCACTTTTGTTCCGTTGAATTTATCTCTTCCTTGACGGGTATGCTTTTGTCGTTATCCGCATCGTTACCAATCACATACCTTTTATAATAAGAAATAAGAAGTGTGGTGAGAGGCAATGCAATAATCAATCCCACAAATCCCAGCAGCACTCCCCAGACAGATAGAGAAAGGAGAATGACCGCACCATTAAGTCCTGTCACATTTCCCATGATTTTTGGCACGAGAAATCCGTCCTGAATAATCTGCACCACAGCAAACACGAGCAATGCCGCCAATAAAATTCCCCAAAAATTCTGACCAGTCTCATAAGATTTGAGCAAGGAAAGAATGACTGTAGGTACAAATCCCAAAACCTGGAGGTATGGCACAAGATTGAGGAATCCTATAAAGAGTCCCAATGGAATAGCCATCGGGAAACCGATGATTACAAAGCCAATAGAGAAAAGAATACCAACACAAAGCGCCACAAGCGACTGTCCCCTAAAATAGCTGTTCATTCCTTCCTCCACATCAGCCACAAGACCCTGTACAAAAGCCCTATGTTTTTGGGGCACATACTTAATGTATCCTTTGGTCATCTTCTCATAATCCATAAGAATATAGAAAAGATAGATAAATGAGATAAGGAACAAGACTACCCCAAACACAGCACTGATTGATGAAGAAATCAATGAAAAGATTTTTGGCAGCATGGTTTCAAGGAATGTTGTGAGATCACCCACCGAGAAATACTCCTTCACGTCTTCCGTGGAACTGATGTAAGGCATCACATATTCAGTAAACAAGCCAGGAAGATTATTATCGTTCACATATTTCACAATAATATCCTTCAACGTGAGGATCTCGTTGATGGCAGCTGGAATAATCAGCCAACAAATTCCCCCAACTACCACAACAAAAAGAATGAACGTAATTAGGATGGCAACCCAACGAAGCTTGATATGGCATTTTTTCTGTATAAAGTTCACAAAAGGATTGAGCATATAAGCCACCAGCCATGCCACTACAAACGGCATGAGAACCCCACTCAACTTGCGCAGCAGTAGATAAGCGATGACAGCCAGAAAAACTCCAAATAGGATTCTTATAAACTTGTCGAATGTGATTTCTTTCCCTTTGGCCATTTGCTAATACGTTTAATGGTGTTTCTATTATTTTGTTTTAGCTTTCAAAACACTAATAATTCACAAAGAAATTGTTCCAGATTTTCAACACCGAAGACTCGTTTCTTGAAATAATCTCAGCTGATCGTGTGAAAGCCCTGTATTCTTTCCTTCTGCTTTGATTGATTCTGGCAAGAATATTTTTGTCTGTCACTTCAAAGATTTCTCCTTTGAAAACAAAGAAATAAGTGTCAAGAACTGGAAGCGGCAACTCATCGGGATTTCCCACGTAAGCCCCGATGAGGTCGAGCGAAATTTCGCCAAAATCACCTCCTAAGGTGAAAGAGCCCATGTGGCTGGCATCATTCGCAGAACCTTTGAATTTATCATAATCCACAAGTCTCACCATCAACACCCTTCCAATAGAATCTTCCTTAACGATTTTAGCAAAAGTGTTGCCGTTAGCCACATATTTGTCTCCATTGACAAACTCCACATAATTGACGTTTCCTGGATCCGCCTCCATTAATGTGTCGTTAAGCACATACATGAGAGTATGCTTGCCAATGTGAATGTTGCAAGGATGAATCGTTTTCTTCTTGTTGATGAACCCTGTGACAATAGTGGCAGGTTCAAACCGCCTGAGCAAGAAAGGCCATTGCCCCGTAGGAATCCATTCCTTATCGGCTTTAATAGCTTTCTCACTCCTTTGGGCGTGTACATTCATCGCAAAGAAAAAAGAAATGCAAATGCACAAGCAATATCTTAAGACAATTCTCATAACAATTATAAATCTTATTAATCCTTAATCCTGATTACCAGATATTTTGTAAGGCTCCAGAATTCCGAAGGATTGGTGATTTTAAGAGTATAATCCCCTTTGGAATCCTTCATGGATGTATATGAAGAAGCCGGGTGCTTTGATAGCAATTTCATATACTTGGAATAAAGTGGAATGGTGGTGGTGTTTCGAATATCAATCTTTGTAAATGCATTCCTGTCATAATTATCTTTGGTCAGAATTTCTCCGCTCGACAAAATATTCTTTTTCTTCAATTCTTTCTTAGTACCGATAACATAGAAAGCCTCATTGATTTGAGCGTCTTGGTTCTGAAGTATACGCTCTTTTGCCTCATTATCTTTCTTTACCTGTTCATTCTCATTTCTAATCACTTCATTTTCAGCAATAACAGCCTGGCTTTGTTCTCGGATGGTTTTGTTTTCCTCTTTAACTGACTGATTTTCGGACTTTACAGCTTGATTCTCTTTAATAACATTGTCGTTTTCAGTCTTGAGTTCGTCAATTCTTACACCCAATTTACCTATCTGGATGTTTTTTTCCTGCAATTGTTGTTTTAAATCAGCAATTTCCTTCTGCTTATCCGAGAGTTGACTCTTCATTGACTGAACCAATTTCATCAATTCTTCAGAAGCATAAGTCTTGTCGGCGAGTTTATCTTCAAGAGCTTTGATTTTATTTTTATTATCATCAATGATTTGAATAATAAACTCCATATTTTCCTTAATGTTTTGCGTAGGTGCAGCGCTTGTGGTTTCTCCATCCTGATTGATGGAAATGGAATTTATCCTGTCTTCCGCAGCCACAATCTGAGAGAATCCTGCATTGATGTCGTTGATATTGGATATTAAATCATCATATCCGTTTTTCAACATAGAATTTGCATTTTTAAGTGAGTCGATCAACTCTTTACTTTTGTCTGTTTGCCCCATGTTGCATGATGCAAACAAACATGAAATGGCAAAAAAATAGATAATTCTTTTCATAATATGTTCATTAAATTATAATCATTTGAAATGTGTCAGACCCCCATCAATCTTTTTGGGAATCCAGATTCTTATATTTGTTTTTAGGCTTATTAATATCTTTATTCTCATCCGATTTATCATTTGCCCCAGCAACAACAATCACAAATTCTCCTTTGGGCTCAACATCCTCATAATAAGATAACAATTCCTTCAACGTTCCTCTCACACACTGTTCATGGATTTTTGAAATCTCACGGCAAGTGGCAGCCTGACGGTTCTCACCAAAAGTGAGAGCAAACAATTCTAAAGTTTTACGAACCCTATAAGGCGATTCATAGAAGATCATCGTCCTCTTCTCTTCCACCAATTCTTTCATGCGGGTGTTCCTTCCCTTTTTTTGAGGTAGAAACCCTTCAAAGCAGAAACGATCATTCGGTAAAGCCGATGTGACAACCGCAGGTACAAATGCTGTTGGTCCAGGAAGAGTCACCACCTCTATACCCTGCTTGGCACATTCCCTCACCAGCATAAATCCCGGATCACTGATAGCAGGAGTACCTGCATCTGAAATCAGCGCCAAATTAGCACCATTCCTTATCTTTTCCACAACCTTGAGAGTTGTTTGATGTTCATTGAATTTATGATGCGACATCATTTCTTTGTGAATGTCGAAATGCTTCAAGAGCACACTTGAAGTACGGGTATCTTCAGCAAGAATAAGATCTACTTGCTGCAAGGTTTTCAAAGCCCTGAAGGTGATATCATCAAGATTGCCCACAGGAGTAGGCACAACGTATAATTTTCCTGGTATGACGTCCATAAAGCAAATTTAGAAAAGAAATATGAAATAGTCAATATTTTTTTTGAATTTTTAACAAGAAGTGAAAATAAAGTAGTATATTTGCAGAAGAAAAATCGATATACACAACGTTCCGACCCAAACCCTCATAGCTCATGTCAAAGATATATTGTCCCCAATGTGGTGCTGAGCTGCCGGAAGCCTCCAAATACTGCTATCAGTGCGGTTCGAAGCTTCCAGAACATTTGTCTTCATCCAGCACAGAGAATTCATTGTCGGGAGCGCCAGTTATGTCGTCATCAGCCGCTCAGCAGAATTCCTCATCTTCTTTAGCTCGTGCAAAAAGAAAGCGTAAAAAGAAGAACCGCCACATTGCCTATTTTATTTTTTTAGGTTTGATTTCCTTAGCGCTCATCTACCTCATCAACCGCAAGATGAATGCTGAAGAAGAAAAGCCATTGCAATCCCTCCCAGGTGAACGGCCTCATACTAACCAAAATTTTCAGTTGTTAGACAGCATTGGGGCCAACGATACGATCTATTCAGATGAAATCAGTTTGCTTTCACCTGAATTGCCGCACCTGAACATCAGTGTACCATCCCCAGCTCCATTAGAGGCATACGAAGAACCAGAAAGCTACAACGACTCCTATGCTGAGGATGATTATATTCCCTCTCCTGCCCCCACTCCCAAACCTTCACTATCGCTCTCTACAGAGCAATCAGTGCGTAACATGCTGATTTCAAATAGATTTGTAGATCCAACAACATCTGAAGTAATCACATTCACAAACAATGGCAATGTACTGATGAAAGATGGTGAAGCACAGACGTCAGAAATGGAAATCAGCACTTTATCCGGCAACAATGCCATTTTGAATTTCTATGACGACAACAATAATTCTTGGGATGTCAGCCTGGACATCAGTGGTGATACCAAACGTTTGAAAATGATGGACAACACCTACATTTCCAATTAGTACACTTCATAAATTCCTGCAATAGACTCTTTTTCTACTCCAATCACCTGCAATCTATATTCAGAGGACATGCCTAAAAAGACACATTGCATCCCTTTATTATTCATATTATGGGTTGTCTCAATCCCAGATGCATTTTGCTGTATTGATGAATACCCTACCCACAACTACTACATGATCAGTTATGTGGACAGGAGTTCTGACACAGATTTATTCGGCCAAACTATCAATGAATACTGGGAGCGATACACAAAAGGGCACTACAGTGAATATCCCACCTACGACATTTCTGGTTTAAAAGCATATCTTGAAGCGAACGGGGACACAGAAATGCTGGAATATGTGAACCATCTCAACAATTATCTTGATATTTGTTCAGACATCCGTTATAATGGATGGGATTACCCAGACAAAGAAGACTTATACAAACGTGACTCTGTATTGAATGCCATGAAGACAGAAAGTGAGCAGTATAAGGGCGTTCATCTACGTTCTCAATACAGCTTGCTTTATGCCCGCTGCAACATGCTGCTTGGCAATTGGCGTGCCATAAAAACACACTGGGAGAATGAAAGCCGACATCATCCCCAAAATGTGTTCCGCGACATGGAAGAAAATATTTATGCTGGCGCATTGTATCATCTTGGAGAACGAGATGCTGCAACCGAAATATATGTAAGGCAAGGAGATGAACAGAGTATTCGCTGGTCATTACGAAAACATAGAAATCTTGCAGGAATCAAAAGTATCTATCAACATCATCCCAATTCACATAGTTTGTATTATTTGGTTCAAGATTTTGTAAACAATGTGCAAGAAACGATAGATGATGAACAAGATGAGGAAAAAATCCAATGGTATGGCATGCGTTTCATATCATTAGCCGAAAGCCAGTCATTCTGTCTTTTTGCTGACAGTGTCATCGCTGAAGGAAAGACAGAAAGCCCATGCATGTGGGCTACAGCTCAAGCCATGCTCTATTACCTCTCCAATAATCTTGAGAAAGCCAAAGAATGTGCTGACCGAGCCATGACCTTAGATGGAAACGAACGAATAAAGGCTAATTGCCGTTGTGTCCGTTTGCTTATTTACAGTTCTTCAACCTCAACAGCTAACAGTTGGCTCTTGAAAGAGCTGAAATGGCTTGAAGAAATGATTGATTCGGAGACCCGAGACGGCTATTGCTACAGCAATGCCTACGACCGGATTATCTGCAAGTCATTGTCGCCAATGTTGAGAAAAAAAAGGCAAAACGCACTGTCCACAGCCGTCCTTGGAATGTACACAGAATATAAGGTGAGGCATACCCCTCGCCACGAGCGTCATCCCAACTATACCACTGAATATGGTGAGCCCACATGGAACAGTGATTACAGCAGTGAATACATGCTGGAGCACATCTATTCCTTATCTGCTGATGCCTGCCGTGATTATTACGACTACATCCGTGATTCCCACTCCGACCCGTTCGTCAACTATATCTGCTCCCAAACTTACAAAAACTCAGATTTTTTCAACGACCTAATAGGGACAAAACTTATCGCAGAAGCTCGTTTTTCGGAAGCTCTCCCTTATTTGGAAAAGGTCAGTCTGGCATATCTGGGCAAGATGAATGTGAGTTATTACATGTATCACAGAGATTTTACAAAAGAGCGTTGGTTTGTTCGTCAGGGAAACAAAGATGACCTTGAGGGCATAGGTCTCGTTAGTTTCAAAAGCAATCCCAAAGTGACTTTTTGCCGCCGCATCTTAGAACTTCAACACGCCTATTCCACCCACCAGAACAGTGAGAAAGGTGATGCCATCGCCTATCAATTAGGGACGATGTATTACCAGGCCTCATATAAAGGTGAATGTTGGTGGCTTACATCGTATAAAAACAGCATCTACACGAACACCCCGGAATACAATTGGGAGAATGATTTTGTCTCCAGTGCCAAAGTCTATCTGAAAGCATGCTGTGACTCAGAGAACAATGAAATCAAAGAAAAGAGTTTATACGCTTTAGCCTATATTCCCACCAGTCCTTGGGCAGAATCCGACACAGAATATGATGATGAGGGCGAATACACCCGCTATGCAAATCCTGATCCTATGTCGGAACAATACAGCCAACTTGAAATTCTGAATCGTTATTATGAGAGCCATAAAGAAACGTCTCCCGATTATATAAGTCATTGTGACGTGCTCCGTCAATTTAGGAAATTGAAATGGCTATTGGAGTATTGAATCCAACATTTGAATCAACTCATCTCCCAAATCACTGGACTCTTCTGGAGCTTCATCATATATTTCCTCTTCAGTTCCTCCAGAGTCAACAGTTTGCTCAATAGGAATATAGACATCACATGAATCATTTTCAATTTCAGCCTTTTCAAAATCCTTGATTTTCTTGTCGGCCAATAGATCAAGCTCTTCAGAGAGTCTGTTGATGATTTTTTGATGGTTAGCATTCAGTTCCACGCCTTCATAATCAGCAAAGGCTTGGTCCCATTTACTTGAATAATCACTAATCACGTTTTCCAATTCGTCAAGAGAAGAAGTGTTCTCAACCTCCTGTTTAGCAGAATCTATCAACCCTGTCAGCATGTCATAGAATTCCATTTCCCTCTGTCTCGCCAATGCCTCTTGATCCACAGTTTCTTCAATTGTGTCTAATGGCTGAATCTTATCTTTTTTAAAGCGGTCAAAAAAACCATTTTGATAAAGGAAGAAAGCAGCGACAGCGATCAACAACATCAGAATCAACAACACAGCCACAACACATCCTGTCTTACTCTTCTTTTTAGGGACTTGAGGCTGAGGTGAAGGATTGGCAGCAGGCATATTCCACTGTGCAGTTTGTGGTGTACCACCATTGCTGTAAGGATACTGTGGTGTGGAATTGCGATTGCCCACATACACTGTGGTTGTTTGTTGTTGTCCGCTATTGCCTTTCTGGCTGAATGCAATCGTATCCTCATCAGCTTCATTCTTAACGGAATTTGGATTCGTAAGAAAACTGATTACCTGCTGAACATTTTGTGGACGTTTACTCCTAACTGGCTGCATCATCCAAACAATCAGGCGTTTGTTTCTTTCGTTTACATTACCATCAAATAGAAATGCCCCTCTGCCTTTCTCCACAATATCCGTTTCCTGAGGAGGTTTCTTACCAGTGAGCATAAAATAATAAGTCGCACCAGCTGAATAAATATCCGTCCAAGGTCCGATAGCGGCACTATTTTGCTGCTGCAGTTCCAATGGCGCATAAGCCGGAGTAAAAGAAGCTATCGTGTCATTGCCGGCATTTTGGATTTTCGATGCCCCAAAATCAATAATCTTCGCCTGCCCTTCTTTGTCGACCAGCACATTTGCAGGTTTGATGTCGAGATGCAGCACACCTTTCAGATGAATGGCATAGAGTGCATCAATGATTTGGAGGAACAGCAACGATGCATCGTTTTCCGAGAGCTTACCACTTTTCTTTATGATTTGAGACAGATTTTCTCCATCCACAAATTCCATGATATAGTAAGCTGTGTTATTAGCGATAAAAGCATCAAAAACCCCAACAATATGTGAATTTTTCAAGCATGCAAGCGTCTGAGCCTCTTTTTGGAATTTATCTCTTTGGCTATAGAACAATTTCTCATCGTCCTCATCTTTTACAAGCACTTTTCCAGCATCATCATGCTCATTGATGCCTTTCATGAAAAACTCCTTAACTGCAACCTTAGTGTTATTATTAAGGGTTACAGCCACATAAGTATTTCCAAAGCCACCAGAAGCAATGTGGCTCACAATCTTATATACACCATTTAAAACAGTTCCTACAGGTAACATAAGCAAATAAAAGCATAGATGAAAAACAATTGCAAAGATACCAATTAAAATTCATTATGGTGAATGAGCTTAAGAATTATTAATGCAAAAAGAAGTTTACACGCCAATTTTAACACAAAAAAAGACCCATTTCATAGAAACGGGTCAATTTATTTCATAATAAAAAAATCGAAATTACTTCTTGCTTGCCACTTTGTATCTGTTGAAGAACTTATCAACACGTCCTGCTGTGTCAACCAATTTAGCCTTTCCAGTGTAGAAAGGATGAGAAGAAGAAGAAATCTCAAGCTTGATGAGTGGATATTCCACACCTTCATAAACCTCTGTCTCGTTAGACTTAGCAGTAGATTGTGACAAAAAGACGTCACCATTTGACATATCCTTGAAAAGAACTGGCCTGTAGTTCTCTGGATGTATTCCTTTTTTCATTTTAAACTATTGATATTAAATGAATTACAATTAAATTGCTGGTAACAATTAAGTTGTGTAATGGTTTTCAGAGTGCAAAATTAGTAAAAAAAAGTTTGATATGCAAAAATATTCACAAAAAACTGAATCAGCATTTGATATTTAATTCTTTAATGATGGCGGCAATCTCACTCATCGTGGTGATTTTAGCTGGTACGAGCGGCAGCCTCAATTCATTTTGAATAATCCCCATATTATTCAACATGGCTTTCACTCCAGCCGGGTTTCCATCCACAAAAAGCAACTTGAAAAGTTCCGTGAACTTATGATGGATTTGGAGTGCCGAACTGAAATCTCCCTGAGCAGCCAATCTGACCATCCGTCCGAATTCTTTAGGCAAAGCGTTTCCAATGACACTGATGACGCCTGTAGCCCCCATGGTCATGAGAGGAAAAGTGATGCCATCATCTCCAGAAAGGACGTCAAAATCTTTAGGCTTATTTTTTATAATGTCATCAATCTGCGTGAAATTCCCACTCGCCTCCTTAATCGCGACAACATTCTCACAATCTCTTGCAAGCCTCAGCGTAGTTTCCGCTTTAATATTGACTCCAACCCTTCCCGGCACATTATAGAGAACCACAGGCATGCTGGTTGATTGCGCTATCGCTTTGAAGTGTTGGTAAATGCCCTCTTGTGATGGTTTATTATAATAAGGACACACACTGAGGATACCATCAATACCCGTGAAATCAGCGGTATTGATTTCTTCGACAACAGCAGCCGTGTTATTACCTCCACATCCCATCAAGACAGGGATTGACCCATTCACTTTTTCAACAATAATGTCCTTGATCTTTTGTTTTTCCTCCTTAGTGAGACATGGTGTTTCAGCAGTAGTTGCAAGAATACAGAGAAAATCCGCCCCGTTAGAGAGTTGATAATCGAGCAATCTTCTCAATGCAACATAATCAACTTCTCCATTTTTGTCAAAAGGAGTAACCAACGCAATTCCCAGTCCTTTAAATTTATTATTCATAACAAAATAACTGATTGTCAGAAAATTTTTGCAAAGTTAATAAAAAAAGCTGTAAAATTCCACATATAGTAACAATTTTTAAGCAAGAAGGGTGGAATATCATAAAAATAGAAATTTTTAATTGGTCATAGCTTGAATTATTCAGGATCACAATTGAAGCAAAACATATTATAGAATAATCTCTATATAAAAAAAAGATTAAAAAAACAAAAAATAGAGGTTTAAAGTTTGTTTTTCAAAAATTTAGCCACTTTTTCTTTCACATTTTATGTATTTTTACTAAATTTGCAATTCGAAACGCGAAGATAAGAGCCGAAGAAAGAGAGATAACCGTTGTAAATATTTAATATTCAATTATTTCTACCAAAAGATTGTTTGAATCAACAAGACAAAAGGCTTCATTTTCTTCAAAAAAGAACAATGCATTATATTCATTAAAAACATACAGAAAAATGACAAAAGCAGACATTGTAAATGAGATTGCCAAAGAGACAGGCATCGACAAGTTGACAATTTTGAACACCGTAGAGTGCTTCATGGAGACTGTAAAAAAATCTCTTGCTGATAATGAGGACGTATTCCTCCGTGGATTTGGTAGTTTCATTGTAAAGAAGCGTGCACAGAAAACAGCCCGCAACATCAGCAAAAACACCACTCTGATTATTCCTGAGCACAACATTCCGGCATTCAAGCCTTCAAAGACTTTCACAGAAATGTTGAAATAGAAATACAAATAAATAAATCATTAACAATTAAAAGTATCGAACTATGCCAAACGGTAAGAAAAAGAAAAGACACAAGATTTCGACCCACAAGCGTAAGAAGAGACTGAGAAAGAATCGTCATAAGAGCAAATAAACTCTCTGCAATAATTCTTTTTACGTGAATTCTTGTGAAGACGGATAACAGTTCTGTGACCCTGCACTGCATTCACAGAACTGTTTTATTTAAGTATCGACAGTTTTTAAGCTGTTGTAAGTTCCATCAAGGGTTTATATTCACCAGAAGGAATTTGAGGCAACGCAATACTTTGGATCAAATCCCAATGTTGCATATTAACCCTCCAAATTCAATGAAGAGATGAATAGCGAACTTATCATCGACTCTCGCCCCAACGAAGTCACTCTCGCATTATTGGAAGACCAACGATTGGTTGAATATCAATGTGAAAAAAATGACTCACGTTATTCTGTGGGCAACATTTATGCTGCAAAGGTAAAGAAAATAATGCCAGCCTTGAACGCATGTTTTGTTGAAGTAGGTCATGAGCGTGAAGCATTTCTCCATTACCAAGACTTAGGAATCAATTTTCATTCCTTAAAGAAATACACCCGTCAGGTATTAAGCGACCGTAAGCGTCTGGCATCGATAGACAAGATGCGTCATCAGCCCGACTTGCCAAAAGTTGGCGAAATCCAAGGTGTGTTGGAAGTAGGTCAGGAATTGTTGGTTCAAATTGTAAAAGAGCCCATATCGACCAAGGGTCCCCGTTTGACCTGTGAGTTAAGTTTTCCTGGCCGCTATTTGGTATTGATACCGTTTTCCGACAAGGTATCGGTGTCATCCAAAATCAAATCGGGCGAAGAGCGCGCCCGTTTGAAACAATTGATACAGAGCATAAAGCCTCGTAATTTTGGTGTTATCGTACGTACAGTATCCGAAGGTCGTCGTGTAGCCGAGTTAGACAAAGAGCTCTCCATATTATTAAAAAGTTGGGAAGATTGTCTGAAAAAACTTCAGAAAGCCCAAAGCTATCCAGTGCTTTGCCATGAAGAGACAAGCCGCACAGTATCCATCTTGCGTGACTTATTCAACCCTTCCTATGAGAGCATCCATGTGAACAATTCCGACGTATTCACAGAGGTGAAGAAGTACGTATCTCTGATAGCCCCCGATCGCGAACACATTGTAAAGCTCTATAAAGGCAATGTTCCCATCTTTGACAATTTCAATGTGACGAAACAGATAAAAAGCGGTTTTGGCAAAACTGTGAGTTTCAAAAAGGGTGCATACCTCATCATAGAACATACAGAAGCCCTTCACGTAGTAGACGTGAACTCTGGGAATCGTAATCGCGGTGTAGATAATCAGGAGGCGAATGCTTTTGAAGTGAACATGGGAGCCGCAGAAGAGTTGGCACGCCAATTCCGTTTACGCGACATGGGTGGTATCATTGTGATTGACTTTATAGACATGGACACAGCAGAACACCGTCAGAAGTTATACGAACGAATGACAGAGTTGATGCGCAACGACCGTGCCAAACACAACATACTTCCCTTGTCCAAATTCGGTTTGATGCAGATCACCCGCCAGCGGGTTCGTCCCGCAATGGACGTAAATGTTGAGGAAGTATGTCCGACTTGCATGGGCAAAGGTACGATAAAATCGTCCTACCTGTTCACAGACACGCTCGAGGGAAAAATTGATTATTTGATGAATAATCTTGGCAACAGGAAACTTCACTTGTATGTTCATCCTTATGTAGATGCCTATATCAAAAGTGGAATGTTTTCCCTTTATAGAAAATGGCAGATGCGATATGGTTTCGGTCTAAAAGTAACTCCAAGCCAGAAATTAGGTTTTCTTCAGTACCAATTCATGGATAAATCTGGTAATGAAATCAATATGGCTGAGGAAGTTGAATTACATTAAGCAGACTGATGACACATACAATGCCCTTCATCAACACAAAGAAGATGTACGCTTGACGTACATCTTCTTTTTTATAAATACATCGTATTTTTGGAACAACTTTCACCGTACCTTTATCAAATCTCCCGGTTGAGGAACAAAGTCAACAGATTTGAAATTCATTCTATAAAGCTTCTCCAACCTGACACCATAATACTGTGATATAAAATACATAGACTCCCCTGAAGAAACCTTATGCCATTTCTTCTTCATTTCACGAGGTCCTTTCTTCGCTTTCTTCTGCAGATACACATAGTTGCCGACATAAAGCGGCGTATATGAAAACGCCTCGTTCCATTTCAACAGCTTTTTCACTTTCACATTCATTTCATGAGCCAATTTCTCCCAGGAATCCCCCGGCTGCACAATAACACAGAACAGTCCATTGTTTTGAACCACAGTCCGATTTGTGCCTCCAACCTTCCGAAAAGAATACTGTGATGCTTTAACATCCTGTTTTACCCCTATGTTATGAGCAGTGTATTTTTGATCCTGACGGTCATAGACATATAGGCCATACATTTCAATCAAGTTTATCAATCTATCGGCGTAAGCAGGATTCGTGGCATATCCACAATCTTTCAAGCCTCTGGCCCACCCCTTATAATCATGAATGTCAAGATTGAAAAGTTTGTTATACCGAGGTTTAAGCAAGATTTGTGAATGGTCTTCAAAGCTCAATCTCACATTCTTATACACACGAAACAAATCATCCGACTTATCATCGGCCTTCATGTAAACAGGTCCATCCCATCCAACTCCTTTTTTTATACCGAAATGGTTGCTTGCTTTAACAGCCAACTCACTCTTCCCCGCCCCACTCTCGAAAATGGCTTGTGCCAAAGTGATACTTGCTGGAATACGGTGAATTTTCATCTGTTCAACGGCAAGTTCCGCATATTGCTCCACATAGCGTTGGTAATCTGCATTTTTCCTTTGTGCAGATAGTCCAAAAGTGTGAAAGAACAGAATAAAAAAGAAAAAGAGCTGTTTCATTTCCCAGATATACTATTCCATAAAAATTAGAAAATCAAAGAAATGAGCTATCGAAAGATATAGGCATCAGGTCCAGCGGCGAATCCACGATATATGTTCCCTCAGTCCCATAAAGTAATACTTTAAAAGGTTTACTCTGCCTATGAAATACCTCAATGAAAACTTGCCTACAAGCCCCGCAAGGCGAAATAGGCATTTTTGTGAATTCACCATTAGTCCCCCTTGCAGCTATTGCAATGTAGTCAACACTCAAATCCGGGAATCTGCTATTAGCATAAAAAAGTGTGGTTCTTTCAGCACATAATCCTGAAGGATAGGCACAATTCTCTTGGTTAGACCCTGTGATGGTCTTTCCATTTTCCAACATAAGACACGCTCCAACAGAGAAATTCGAATATGGTGCATAACTTCTGAAGGTGGCCTGTTTTGCCTTTTCCACAAGGTCTCTCTCCACTTCATTAAGCTCCGATTCCATTTTGAGCCTTATCTTAATGTTAATCTCAATGTCTTTCATATAGTTATTAGTGGTTATATGTTAGTAATATTCGATTAAGGTAGAAAGAAAAAAACGGGATGGCCCAATACCATCCCATCATATATCATTACGCATAAATCTGCTCCTTAAGTTCCTTGATAGCAGGAGACTCAATATATTCATCATACTCCATCAACTTATCAATAGAACCATTCGGTCCAAGTTCAATAATCCTGTTGGCAACAGTTTGAATAAATTCATGGTCGTGTGATGCAAACAGCACATTACCTTTGAAAAGTTTAAGATTGTTGTTGAAAGCCTGAATAGACTCCAAATCAAGGTGATTAGTCGGTGTGTCAAGAATCAGGCAGTTTGCATTTTTCAACTGCATTCTTGCAATCATACATCTCATTTTTTCTCCACCAGACAGCACATTCACTTTCTTCAGTACTTCCTCACCAGAGAAAAGCATTCTTCCGAGATATCCTTTAAAGAACACATCGTTTCCTTCTCCAAACTGCGCCAGCCATTCCACCAGATTCAAATTAGACTGGAAGAATTCTGTATTGTCGAGCGGGAGATAGGCAGTAGTGATTGTCACGCCCCAATTATAAGTACCAGCTTGAGGTTCCCTGTTTCCGTTGATAATTTCAAACAAAGCAGTCATCGCTCTTGGATTCCGGCTAAGGAAAACCACCTTCTGCCCTTTTTCCACAGTGAAGGAAAGATCTTTAAAGAGCACTGTTCCATCCTCCTCAATAGCAGTAAGTCCTTCCACTTCAAGAATTTGATTACCCGGTTCGCGTTCCATTTGGAAAATTATTCCTGGATATTTTCTAGTAGAAGGCTGAATTTCAGCAACATTAAGTTTCTCAAGCATCTTTTTACGGCTAGTAGTCTGCTTACTTTTCGCCGCATTTGCAGAGAATCTTCTGATAAACTCTTCGAGTTCCTTTTTCTTTTCCTCAGCCTTAGCTTTTTGGTTCTGCATCTGCTTCAGCGCCAGCTGAGAAGATTCATACCAAAAAGAATAGTTACCTGCAAACATAGACACTTTACCATAGTCAATATCAATAGTATGTGTTGAAACAGCATCGAGAAAATGTCGGTCGTGAGATACTACAAGTACTGTATGCTCAAAGTTAGCCAAATAATCTTCAAGCCATGCCACCGTTTCGAGGTCGAGATCGTTAGTCGGCTCATCAAGCAAGAGGTTGTCAGGGTTTCCATATAATGCCTGTGCAAGCATGACCCTCACTTTTTCTTTACCAGAAAGTTCCCCCATCAGTTTGTCGTGAAGATTCTCCTTAATTCCAAGTCCACTGAGGAGGATAGCAGCATCACTTTCCGCATTC
>JAEEGF010320165.1_pt1 | contig 33246 bp, 25 predicted proteins | sample 9134171 | NCBI WGS metagenome assembly JAEEGF01 (sample SAMN16246542, study PRJNA631951) | gut metagenome | biome: gut microbiome; feature: rumen; material: AP-attached | host: Bos | place: Iran: Karaj | collected 2018-10
AGATTGAGCTCTCCAGCTCGATGGAGACCGAAATCAACCTGCCTTACATCACCGTTGCCGACGGCGTGCCGCAGCACCTGGTGATGAAACTTACCCGCGCCAAGTTCGAGCAGCTCTGCGACGACCTGATCCGCGCCACCATCGAACCTTGCCGTCAGGCTATGCGCGACGCTGGCCTCAGCAACAGCGATATCAACGAGGTCATCCTCGTCGGCGGCTCCAGCCGTATCCCCGCCGTGCAGAAGAAGGTCGAAGAGTTCTTCGGCAAGGTGCCCAGCAAGGGCGTCAACCCCGACGAGGTGGTCGCCATCGGCGCCGCCATCCAGGGCGGTGTGCTCACCGGCGAGGTGAAGGACGTGCTGCTGCTCGATGTCACCCCCCTGAGCCTCGGCATCGAGACCCTCGGCGGCGTGATGACCAAGCTCATCGACGCCAACACCACCATCCCCACCAAGAAGAGCCAGGTCTTCAGCACCGCTGCCGACAACCAGCCCGAGGTCGAGATCCACGTCCTGCAGGGCGAGCGCCCCATGGCCAACGACAACAAGACCATCGGCCGCTTCCACCTGGCCGGCATTCCGCCAGCACCGCGTGGAGTGCCCCAGATTGAGGTCACCTTCGACATCGACGCCAACGGCATCCTCAACGTCAGCGCCCTCGACAAGGCCACCGGCAAGAGCCAGAACATCCGCATCGAGGCCAGCAGCGGCCTCAGCGAGGACGAAATCAAGCGCATGAAAGCCGAAGCCGAGGCCCACGCCGACGCCGACAAGAAGGCCAAGGAAGAGGTGGAGAAAATCAACAACGCCGACGGCATGATTTTCCAGAGCGAGAAGAACCTGAAGGACTACGGCGACAAGATTCCCGCCGAGAAGAAGAGCGCCATCGAGTCCGCCCTCACCGAACTGAAGGCCGCCCACAGCGCCCGCAACGTCCAGCAGATCGACCAGGCCATGGCCAAGATCAACGCCGCCTGGCAGGCCGCCAGCGAAGACATGTACAAAGCCCAGCAGCAGGCTGGCGGTGCCAATCCCGGCGCCGGCTTCGACCCCAACAACATGGGCGGCAGCTATGGCAACGGCTCGGCCGGTAACCCCGGTGCTGGCGCCAACCAGCAGTCCAACAACGGCGACGACAACGTCACCGACGTCGACTACGAAGAAGTCAAATAAAACAACTAAACTATCAAATAAATGGGCGTAGCAATACGCCCATTTATTTTCTGTTGTAATATGGAAAGAAAAAGGATAAGTGATCCTGTCAAGCGCAAATTGTGGGCATCCTCCGGTGGATATTGTTGCAACCCATCGTGTCACAAGGAATTGATTCCCATGTTTGAGAACGGAACGATAACATGTATTGATGAATTGGCACATATTATTGCCCAACAAGAGAATGGGGCACGAGGAAAAAACAAACTTCCATTTTCTCAAAGAGATGAATATGATAATCTTATTGTTTTATGCCCTTCTTGTCATACAATGGTTGATAAAAACCCTCAAACATTCACTATTGATACATTAAAAAAATGGAAACAAGAACACGAAGATAGTATTAAAGCGCTTATGTCTGCGCCAATTTTTCAACACAGAGAAGAAGCCAGAAACGCTTTAGTGCCATTGCTGGAAGAGAATAAAACAATCTTTGACATGTATGGACCATATTCCAACAATGCAAAGAGAAACCAATATGATACAGAATTAATATGGAATAGATTGACGATTCAAAGGATATTGCCAAACAATAGAAAAATTGAAGCCATCTTGGAAAAGAATGTTCATTTAATGACAAACAACGAAAAAAAAACATTTAATCTGTTCAAATTGCACCGAGAAGGTTTTGAATTTAATAAAATATCTGGCGATGTTAATTCCATGGTGCCGACATTTCCAGATGAACTAAAAAGCATGTACAAATGAGAGAAAATAATAGACAGGAAATTGCAAAATCAAGTAGAGATTTTTTTGAAGGCGGAATGAAAGGCCATTCTGCTGTACAGAATTTGATAGATGAAGGCGATGACACTTATCGTATAGAGAGAACAGGTGGACGTCATCCTCTTACTATTGCAGTTGCGGACATTTATATTATGGGAGAGGCGGATGTGTTTGAATTACACACAGAACATAGTGGAATTAATGCAATAGTATTAATTGGCTTTTATAATAAATATTCCCAGGCTGCAAAAGCACTGGCCAAAACCATGGGAATTGGATTATTCACCCATAGAGAGTTTTGGGGAGCCGTTCATTATTCTGGTAACAATTTTGTAAACTATGAGAAACATGACAAAGAAGAAGATACAAATTGAAAATAGAGAACATTTTCAAATATACCTTTTTGGCTCTGTGGTTTATTCTGAGAATCCAAATGATGTTGATGTTGCAATAATATATGATTCAGGGTATATTGAAATGAAGGATGCTATAAGCTATAGGAGGGAAGTTGTCAAAAAAATATCTCAACAAGTCATACCACTTCCTGTTGATGCTATCCTTCTTTCCATCAAGGAAGAAAAAGAAATGGATTTTCTTTCAAATGCAAAGCATATCAAAATATAATAATGCTTTTTTATTTGACGTTGATTGAGTAATTATTACTCGTAGAAAAAAAAAGAGTATATCTTCTTGCACGAAAGATATACTCTTTTTGATGAAAAGATATACTCTTTTCCGTGGAAAGATATACTCTTTCCCAAGCCACTATACAACAGCAGTTTATCTGGCAGAGGGATTATCTCATTTTCCGCCCTTCTCCCGGTTGCACTTTCGGCATAGCATCTGGCAATTGTCCGCCACGGTGCGCCCGCCTTGGCACCACGGTGTGATGTGGTCGGCCTCCATTTCGATTTCCTCGAAGTGCTTGCCGCAGACAGGGCAAATGCCTTGCTGCCGTTCATATACCTCGCGTCGCATATTCTGGTCGAAGGCACGGATGTCGAGATGCTTTTCGTCTCCGTCCAGCACATACCAGTAGATGCCGCTCTTGTTCTTCACGTCGCTGTCCTTCATCAGTTCTTTCACGCGCTGACGGAGTTCGCTCTCCTTGTATGGGTCGTCCTTGTGTTTGTTGTACATCTCTCCCCACTGCACCCCCTTCATCTCTTTTCTCGTCTCGGTGAAGTGGCTGTTTATCCAATGAACTACATCCTGATAGTATTGCCATAACTCGTCGCAGTCGGCATCGTGCTGATGCGTAGCCATATACTCATCTACCTTACCGCCACTTATCCATTTCAGCACCGTCTCGAGATATGCCTGGCGGATGGGCGAGCCGTTCATGTAGTCCTTGCCCAGCTGGTACGCCACACAGCCTGTTTTGCTGAAGCGACGCTTGGCCTGCGTGACCCACGGGCCGCTGTAAATGGCGTTGCGCAGCTCCTGGTCTGTCAGCCGCTCGCCTGCAATGTTGATGACGCGGAACCAGTCAAGCTGCTCCTCGGCAGTGCCTTCGCAGATGTAAATCTGCAAAGGGTAGTCGAGTATCCGCTTTTTCTGTCCCTGCGTGAGGTTGTCGAAGCCAGCTAGATTGCCGTCGAGGTGCATCATATACTCGCCCCACACGTACTGGCAAATGCTGATGGTACGCTGTTGACCGTCGAGCAGTTCGAAATTGCCGTCCTCGTTGCGCACCCAGTACATCACGTTTAGCGGGAAGCCTTTCCATACCGTCTCCATCACAGCGTTGCGTTTCTTCTCGTCATAGACGAACTCGCGCTGGTACTTGGGTCGTATGTTCAGCCGTCCGCCATAACCTACGACGCCCTCTTCGGTAGCGCTGTTGTCGGCGTAGCCTTCCACCAGTTCACCGATAGTTACTTTTGTCAGTTCTATTTTCATTGCTTTCTGCGGATTAAAATGCGTGAATACAAGTCTTTTCCATTGATGGTAGGTTTGGCGAGGTCAAACTCCGAATCACAACCATGATTGAGTACTCCCAGTATTTCAAATTGGTCTGGGTTATATTTATCCATAAATGTAATCGGGACACCCATTGTCCCGTAATAATCATTCGGAATATCTGCATATTTATTCACATTAATAGCAGGGTAACTTTCATAGGTAGGATACTCTTCAGGAGAATATTGACGTATGCAATCAAGTTCTCTATGACGTTTTTTATGGTCAAGGTTCGTGTACCAACAAATATTACCAAGACTACGCCACTTTTGTCCAGTCTCGTCCTGCCAGAATCGAGTCTCACATTCTTCATATGAATTGGGAACTTGAAAACTCATGTCTCCGGAGTTATTTCCAAGCCACAGTTGATTATTCATTATCAGCGGGAATATTTCTTTGTACTTCAGTGCATTTTGATTGCCAATTATTAGAAACCTTTTCTCATATTTCATCAGTTGTGCCACATACTCACGGAACAGCGAGAACGGTGGATTGGTACACACAATGTCAGACTGTTTGAGCAGCTCAACACACTCTTTGCTGCGGAAGTCGCCAGGACCATACATTTTACAGTCAGCGCCAGGCGCGTCATCGCCTTTCAACACCGACAATACGTTCTTGTCGTTCCTCAGTAGGTAGGCCACATCGGCGAGGTTCACCGCACCGTCGCCGTTGTAGTCGTCCACCTCGGATATGACTATCTTGTGGGCCACTTTGCGTGGCTCTCCGTTCGTTGGATCCACAAAAAGCACCAACTCGTTGCCCATCACAGGCGAGCCGTCATAGCATGTGGCAATCAGTCTCTTCAACCCAAGGCTGTTGAAATTCAAGGCGAAATAAGCGAAGAAATTGCTCTCGTATGGGTCGTCGCAGTTGCAGAACACTACCTTGCCGCGGAAATGCTCGCGGTAGTGTTTCAGCTCGTTGCTGATGTCGTCCATCTGCGTGTAGAACTCGTCTTTTCGTGCCCTGAGGGCAGCATTGAGGTTTCTGTTTCGTGGTTCCGGCATGATTGATAGCTTTTATGCATTGCTATCAATCGACACGGACAAAAAGAAAGGCGCAGACCTTTCTATCGCGTCCACGAGGAGCGTCGGATTGAACCTCGCTGTATACCCATAGAAGTCTACACCTTTGTGTAAACACTATATTGGGTATACATTATTAATCCGCTCACTCTTCGTGAACTATTATCCGATTATCTAAATCTCCAGTTTCCGACGCTTTTGATTCGGACGCGAATAATAGTAATGCTTTGTTAATAAATGTTGGCACATCCACTCATGATGTGCCGTATGTCGTTTTAATTATTCAATATTTCTACGTTTTATGTCATATTCATTTTATCATTTTCACGCTGCAAAGATACACAAATAATCCCATTCCACAAAATATTATTCCAATTCGGCTTCGATTTCTTCGATGGTGGGGAGCGAGGAGCGGAGGTCGTTTGGAAGAGCCTGTCCGAGTTCATAGTCGGACACGCCTATCGGTTTGGCTATGTCTCGCAGTGCATACTCGGCTTTGATACGGTCTTTGGTACGGCACAGCAACAGGCCAATGGTCTTGTTATCGCCTTCGCGGCAGAGGATATCATCGACGGCAGAGCAGTAAAAGTTCAATTTGCCGATATATTCGGGCTTGAATTCCGTGTTCTTTAACTCAATCACCATATAGCGATGGAGGAAGGCATTGTACATCAGCATGTCGATATAATAGTCGTCGCCAGACACCTCGATATGGTACTGCCGCCCCATGAAAGCAAATCCTGCCCCCATCTCGACGAGGAACTTCTCTATGTGTTTCGTCAACCCAATTTCAATGTCACGCTCGTTGTACTGGTCGGTGAAGGTCAACATGTCGAAGATATAGGGGTCTTTGAGCATGGACTTCACGTCATCAGATTCGACTGTGGGAAGTGTCGTGTCGAAATTGTTGGCAAGCGCACCATGCTGGTTGTAGTAGTCGAGTTTGATAGTTTCAGCGAGATAACGGCGAGACCAATGGTTGACAACACATTGTGTCATATACCAGTAACGGGCACGAATGTCTTTGACCTGCTGGATAAGGAGAATGTTATGTGACCAAGACAAGTGTTTGATTGGCAGCTCAAAGTTGTATTTGGGTAATTGTGAAACCACTGGTTTCGTGTTTTCAGCATGGCTCAATTCCGCAACCACTGGTTGCGAATTATCTTTGAGTTCCAATTGCGCAACCACTGGTTGCGTATTTGGCCTAACCATAGTCAATTCCTTGTTATACTCGCAATAGAACTGCGTCATACATTGCAGGTTGCGAGCAGAGAAACCTTTAATGTCAGGATATAGGTTTCTCATATCCGTCGCAAGCCGCGCCAAGGTGCCATTCCCCCAACCTTCGAGTTTCTGTGCCGAAGAGAGCATCTCTCCAATATCCCAATACATACGCAATAATTCTTCGTTGGCAGCATAAATGGCACGTTGCTGGGCTTGCAGCACGCGCTGTTTCACCTGCCGAAGAAGTTGCGAATAGTCAAAGGGTAACATCTGAGTCATAAGTGGCATTTCTTTTATAGAATACGACTGCAAAAATACACTTTTTCTGCGAAATGGCCAAATAATTGTTTGAGACTATCAACAGATATCAGAAAAAGTCGTATCTTTGCAACATCAAATGAATAGAAACTTAGTAATTATGAAACATACGAAGACCTTTATATTCCTTGCATGTGTGGCATTTATGCTGTTTGCCTGCAGCAAGGAGGAACCGACGCCGGAACCTCAACCGTCGGCAGTGCCGCAGATTATCCTCGACACCGACATCGCCAGTTCGACCGACGACCTCTTCGCCATGCAGCTGCTCTATCGCTACGCTGCTCAGGGGCGCTGCAAGCTGCTGGGCGTGGTGGTGGACCGCATGGGCGACACCAACGCCGCCGTCGCCGACCTGATGAACAACTACTACGGCTTCCCCACCCTGCCTATCGGGCTGGAACGCAACGGCACCTACGAGCGCTTCGGCTATATCAACTATACCCCCATCGCTCAGGCCACCGACACGAATGGCAACCTGCTGTTCACCCGCACCTACAGCGACTATTCGTCGCTCCCCGACGGCTACGTCCTCTACCGCCAACTGCTGGCCAACGCCCCCGACGGCAGCGTGACCATCATGCTCACAGGCATCGCCTCGACGATAGCCAACCTTCTCACTTCCGGCGCCGACCAGTATTCGCCGTTGACGGGCGTAGAGCTGGTGCGTCGCAAGGTGAAACGGCTCTACTTCATGGCCACCAAGCTGGAGCCCGGCAGCGAGCAGGAGGTCAGTCCAGGATATAACATGATGATGCACCCCGAAGCAACAAGCACGCTGCTGGAAATGTGGCCTGACGACGTCGACGTCATCATCTCGCCCAGTGCCCCAGGCAACATGGTGGAATATGCGCCCGAACAGGTGATTAGCGACATCGACTGGACTGATATACATCCGATAAAACAGATCTACATGCGATTCGACTGCAACACCGGGCAGCGCATGTGGGACCCCATGATCCCGCTGCAGGAGATTGAGGGCGACAGCCTGATTGCCCTCTCGCCCCGCGGACATTTAAGCTTCAACGCCAACAAGGTCAGTTTCACCGCCGACCCCGACGGAAACTTCCGCTACCAAATCGCAGGCGACGAGGTGTGGGCTGCGCACTTGCTGAATCTGATACGTGCATCAAACCGCTAACAGGCCGACCATAACCTGTTGTTAAAAGGAAGTGAATTGGGCGGGGCTAGGGAAAAATATTTTTTGGCGGGGGGAATTTTATTGTAGGATTTTATGTATTTTTGCAGCGTTAACTAAAAATGAAACTATAATGAAAAAGTTTTTGACAACACTGGTAATCACCATGATTACGTTTATGGGAGCCACGGCACAGAACGCGTTGAACAACTCGGCAGACAATATTGTCGGCGTGTATCAAGGCACACAGAATGGCGAGAAATTCAAAGCCAAGATTGTGAAACTGACCAACGGCACCTACCGCGGCCAAATTATCTGGATGGAGAATCCCAACGATGCCAACGGCAAGAAACGTCTCGACACCAAAAATCCGGATGAGAAACTGCGCAATGTACCCTGCGACCAAATTGTCCTCTTCAGCGGACTGGAGTACAACGCCAAGAAAAAGCGCTGGGACGGAACCAAGATTTACGACCCGCAGCGCGGCATGAGAGCCAAGATGACAGCAGAGTTCGAGAAGGATGGACGCTTGAAAATCAGAGGTTCCATCATGGGCATCGGCGAGAGCGTCTACTGGACAAAAGTCAAAGATTGAATGAGCAACCGCAAAAAAAGGCCAGCGATTTTTGAATCGCTGGCCTTTTTTTTATTTTCACACCATCAATCTTCCATACCCCTAAGGTCCATCAGTCGACGACGGGCGGTAAGATAGGCTATACGTCTGTCGGTAAGTGCATTCTGAGCCTGGAGAAGGAGTGTCTGAGCCTGAAGGACGTCGTTGAGGGTGATGGCACCGGCGCTATAGTTTAATCCTGCCAGACGGTAGTTCTCGCGGGCGAGGTCGAGGGCTGCCGAGTCGCTGCGAATAAGCATGGCGGCATCGATCATGTCGGAGTAGGCTTTTTCTTCCTCGAGGGATAGTTTCTTGCCATAATCTTCCTGCATGGTACGTGCCTCCTCGATACGAAGATTGTGCTCGCGGATTTTATACGAGGTCTCCCACCAGCCGGTGAGGGGGACGGAGAGCGACAGGAACGCCACGGCGTTGCCCGAGGCATAGTTGCGTATGGTGTTGCCATAATAACCGATACCCACAAGTGCCAGTTGAGGAAGAGCCTCACCGAGAGTAAGCTTCTTCTGCAATTCCTGTACCCTCAGGTTGATATCGAGGAGTTGGCGTTCGGGACGCCGCGACTCGGTAACCCGTGATGCGTCGGTCAAATCATCATTCTGTATCCTCAATTCTTCATCGCCGAAATCGATGCCGTCGGAATAGTCGATACCCAGCTGGATGCACAGCAGACGTCGCGAAAGGCGGAGACCGGAATTGAGCTGTTGCTGCTGGGCCTGGATTTCGTTGCGCTTGAGTTCCACTTGCAGTGCATCGGCCTTGGTGGCGAGACCGTTAGCCAAAGCGGCATTGACGGTGCGGGAAAGGGAGTCGATGAGTGCCAGCGCAGCATCGACAGTGGCTGCCTTCTCTTTGAGACCCACAACAAGGTAGTATGACGACTCGACTTGCTCGAGGATGTCGCGAACCTGCATCTCGGCCTGAAGGTTTGCCGCCTCAACACCAAGGCTGGCGAGACGGTTGCCGTTGATGATACGTCCGCCGGCATAGATGGGTTGAGCCGCTACAAGGGCGCCACCGGCGCCATGTTTCATTAGTTCGAGGTGGTTATTGACATCAGACTCGGCAGAGAATGCCTCGTAGATGGCTTCCAACAATTCGCGCATGTCGTTGGATTTTATGTCGTCGACACCGAAACTGACCATCGGCTCTGCAGCGATATAGCCCAATCCGTGAAACTGCACACTGGGGAAATATTTGGTAAAGACCTGGTCCTTGACAGCCTGGGCTTTCTGCACAGCAAGTTGCGAGGCACGGATGTCGGCGTTGTTGCGACGGGCCAGCGCAAGGCAGCTGTCGAGTGACAACACTTGAGCGGAAAGCGGAATATGGAAAACGGAAAGCAGGCTGACGCAAACAACCAGTTTCAGAATAATATTATGTTTCATGGCTTTCATTTTAGCGTTTACCGATTTTGATAGGACGGAAGTTGGTGTTTTTCTTCTCGAATGCCACACTATAGGCCACAGGAAGGACGGTGACAACCAGCGGAAGGGTAAAGATGGTGCCAAAACAGACGACAACACCCAGTGGCATCCAGAGCAGCGTACCGGCGGTAATCATGGGGATAACACCGAGAGCCGTTGTGGCCGATGTGAGGAAAATGGGTCGCATACGGCGAAGGCCGGCATGGTAGGCGGCTTCAGTGATAGACATCTGTTCCTTGGCACGCAACTCGGCCACATAGTCATACATGATGATGGCATTGCGGACAATGATACCCACCAGAGAAATCACACCCAGCGTGGCCGTCATGGAGAAATCAAGATTGAAGAGCCAGAGTCCGAAGGCTGTGCCGAAAAGACACAGCAAAGCCATGGAGATGGAAAGAACGGAGATTCCAATTTTCCCATAGTGGATAATCAGGACAATGAACATGACGAAAAGGGCCGCAATGACAGCCATAACAAGTCCCGGCAGGATTTCGTTGGAGAAAGCCACAGCGCCTCCATATTCCCATGTTACGCCCTCGGGGAGGTCCATCTCGTCGAGTTGGCGCCCGATGGCCAATTGCTCGCGCACCTGTCCAGCTCCGGGCATAGCGTCGGCCGAAACGGTGATGCAGCGCAACCCGTTGCGGTGGGGCATATTGTTGTGGTGGAATCGCGGCACAATGTCGGCCACCTGACGCAGCGGCACCCACATGCCGGGATTGGCACAGGGAATGAGCAGGTCGCCGATGGAACTGTATTCGAGATTCTGCGCCCCGTCGCTATATACCTTGATGGGAATATTGTAGTCCTTTTGCCAAAGCGAGGAGAGCTGTGTGCCGGAAAGGGCAGCGGAGAGGTAGATGGAAAGAGTTGACTGCGTGATTCCAAGGGGCGTGGCAATGTCGGGCTTGAGGATGACATCGACCATTTCCTCAGTCTCATCGAAGTCGGAACGGACAAAGAAGAGATTGGGATTGTTCTTCATGATATTGAGGAGCGTATCACGCACCACAACCAACTTATCGTAATCATCGCCTTTGATATAGATTTCGAGGGGCGAAGCGGCCATTTGGTAATCGAGCTGCTTGAAGCGTACCTGGGCATTGGGGAGGAAGTGTTCATAACGTTGGGCAAACTCGCTGATGACAGCCTTGGTAGCATTGTCGTCGGTGGTCTTGACCACAAACTGGGCATAATTGTCCGACGGCAGCTGAGGCGCATAGGTGATGTGGAATCGTGGCGACGACATGCCGATAAAGGAGGTGACACTGGTGATTCGAGGGTCGGCAAGCAGAATTTTCTCCAACGAGTCGGCGGCCATCTCGGTCTCCTTCACCGAGGCAGAGGCGTCGAGATACATCTCGATAGCGAAACTGTCGCGCTCGGCTTTGGGCAGAATCTGGATATTGATGGTGAGGGCCAACAGCACGCCTACAACCACCGAACCTGCGCCGATGGCAAGGGTAATCTTCCGGTGACGGAAGCAGAGCGACAGTAACTTCTGGTAGCCTCTCTGCAACCCGTTGAAGAAACCCTCCTGCACTTTCTCGAACTTCGTCTTCTTGTCGGCATTCGACGACTTGATCATGCTGGCCGACATGTAGGGAATGACGAGGATGGAATAGAGAAAACTACAAGCCAGTGCAATAAGGATTGTCCATGGGAAAAGTTTGATGAAATCGCCAAGGAAACTGCCTTCGAAGATGGGCAGCGTGGGGAAGAACATCAAGGCGATGGACGCCGTGGCGAAAAGCATAGAGGTGGCCAGTCGCGAAGTGGAGACAGCGGCCGAGTACCACCGTGAATGACCTGCCCGCAACAAGTCTATATATCCGTCAATCACCACCACCGAGTCGTCGACTATCATACCCAGCACGACTATGAGGGCGGCAAGGGTAACGGTGTTGAGTTCAAAACCAATGAAATACATGATTCCGATGGTGGCGGCGATACAGATGGGCACCGATGTGGAACTCACGATAGCAGTGCGTAGCGGGAACAGCATCAGCATCACCAGGATGACTACCAGAATGGCCTCGATAAGGTCCTTGAGGAACGACTTCACCGACGCATCCACCACCCGTGGCTGATCCGTGATGCGGTGGATATGGATGTCGGGCGTCGACTGTTGTTCGAACTCCGAGATAATCTCCTCCACCTTCTCTCCAAACTCCACCACATTGTTTCCGCTCCTCATCTCGAGCGAGAGCATGATGCAACGATGGCGGTCGGTCGTCGAGTCGCTGTAGCGAATCGACGGCAAGTGCTTGCTGTAGCGTGGCTCAATGGTGGCCACGTCCCTCAACCGCAGCGTCTGCCCCGTCACCGGGTCCGAGAAGACAATCATGTCGTTCAGGTTATGCAGGCTACCGAAGGGTATCGACACATGCACCATCGCGCTGCCTTCGTCGTTCGACACCTTGCCCGAGATGGTGCGGAAGCCCTGTGCCGCCAACTCGGCCGACACAATCGAGGGCGAGATGGCATACTGCGTCAGTTTCACAGGATCCATGTGGATCGCTATTTCCTCCTTTTGGTCGCCCACCACGTTGATTTTTCCCAACTCGGGGATACTGCGCAGGCGTGCCGAAAGTTTCTTCGAAGCCTCCTCCAACTCGCGTGGCGACCGTTCTTCACTCTCCATCGCCAAAAGCAGCGACGACGAGTTGCCAAAGTCATCTATCACCGCCGTCGCCACCACTCCCTGAGGCAGGTCCGTGATGCGGAAGAGGGTCATTCCCTCGCGGATGCGCGACCATGTAATTTTCGTGTCCCCGTCGCCATGCACCATCGTCACAAACACATACAGCATTCCATTCTTACTGTAGGAGTAGGTCTTCGTCTTGTCCACCTCGTTGAAAGTGAAAAGATAATCCTCCACCTTCGAGGCCACCTGTTCCTCTATCTCCTCTGCCGTCGCACCGGGATACACCACCGCCACCACTCCCTGCCTGATAGTGACATCGGGAAACTCGTTCTTCTTCAAATGCGGCAACGCATACATCCCTATCAGCACCACCGCCACCAGCGTCAGCGCCAGAATGGGGAAGCTACGCATCGCCCCTTCTATCATATTCGTCCTTCTCGCCATAATCCTGAAAATTCTCTTTTTTAAACCTTTACCGTTACTTCACCCTCACCTTGGCTCCGTTGTACAGCTTCTGCTGCCCGAGGGTAACCACCGTGTCGCCACTCTCCAAACCCGAATCCACAACCACTCCGTTATGCATAAAATCACTCACTTCGACCGTACGATGGCAGGCCTTTCCATCCTTAACAATCCACACCACCGTACCCTCCGGCATCACACTCACACACTCCGACGGAACCACGATGCCCATCTTCTCCTTCAACGCCACCTTTACCTTCGCCACCATGTCGGGCAACAGCCCTTCCATGTCGCCACCCACAACTGTAGCATAAACCCCGTATGTGTGACCCAGCGGATTGGCCACCAAACTCTTGTCGCTGATACGGAGCGTCAACTCGCGATTGTCGAGCGCAGGAATCGTCATCCGCGCCTCCGAGCCCACAGGCAACATGCCCACTTCGTGTTCCGGCACCGAGAAACGGACACGCATTCTCTTCATATCCAGCACCCTTGCAAAAATCTCCACAGGTTTCATCTCTTCGCCCACATGGTGGTTTCGGCACGACACAACGCCGTCAATCGGAGCCCTCAACGTCGACTCCTCCACCCTCTTCCGCGCCGCCACCTCGGCCTGGCGCGCCTTCTCCAGGTCAGTCTCCATCTGCACCCAGCGCACATCACTGATGCCGCCTTCGGCATGCACTCCCTTCATCCTCTCGTAGGCATCCTCGGCCTGACGCAATGTCGCCATAGCTGTATTGTGCAGGCTCGTCACCGTCGTCGCGTCGATCTCCGCCAACAGCTGACCCTTCCTCACCCTGTCGCCGTTCTTCACCGTCACCTTTGTCAACTTTCCACCAAGGGCGAACCCAAGGTCCACCTCCACCTCCGAGCCTATTTCGCCCACATACTCACGTTCTCCCGTATTGTTCCCGTCCGAAACCACCATGGCCTCGACCACAATCGTGTCGCTCCATCCGCTATTGTTCTTGTCGCCGCCATTGCACCCCGTCAATACCGGAATGACCAACAGCAAAGAAATGAAAATACGTCTCATAATGCTTTTATTCAATAAAATACTATTTTTTCTGCATAATATTCTGCAATGCAAAGATACATTTTTCCATCAAAAAAACAAAAAAATTTGTCCCAGCCCCACCCTTCCACAACACTTGGCATCTCCACCGTACCATCTCCGAACCATCACCGAATCATCTCCGACCCCGGTCGGACTTCAGTCGGACTTGAGTCGGAGTTGAGTCGGACTTGATACGGAATTGGTACTAAGAATCAGTCAGTTACATGTTTACTTTTTACGTATAACACACAAATTCAATGCATTAACACTGATTTTTCGCTTGTAACTTACTGATTTCCAATCGCGGCTCGACCAGTAAAAAAACAGCCGTCAACGGGGTTGAACGGATGTGGAAAAATAAATTTTGTCATGTCGGCCGTTTTTCGTACCTTTGCAGCGGAAAAACAATGCAGAGCAAACTATGTTTGAGAACCTTAGTAGCAAGATAGAGAAAGCGTTACATACCCTTCGAGGAAAAGGGTCGATTACCGATATTAACGTTGCCGAGACCGTCAAGGAGGTGCGCAAGGCGTTGTTGGACGCCGATGTGAGCTATCCCATCGCCAAAGAGTTTACCGACAAGGTGAAGGCCGAGGCCATGGGACGCAACGTCATCCAGAGCATCGAGCCTGGCCAGTTGATGGTGAAGATTGTCCACGAGAAACTCACCGAGCTCATGGGCTCGCAGGCTGTGGAAATCAACATCAAAGGACAGCCTGCCGTGGTTCTCATTGCCGGTCTGCAGGGTTCGGGCAAGACGACCTTCAGCGCGAAACTGGCCAACTACCTGAAGACCAAGAAAGGCAAGAGCGTGATGCTGGTGGCCGGCGACGTCTACCGTCCCGCCGCCATCAGCCAGCTGCAAACGCTGGGCGAGCAGGTGCAGGTGCCGGTCTATACCGAGGAAGGTTCGAAGAACCCCGTGGAGATTGCCAAGCATGCTGTCAACGAAGCCAAGGGCCGTGGCTACCAAGTGGTTATCGTCGATACCGCCGGTCGTCTGGCTGTCGACGAGGAGATGATGGACGAGATTGCCGCCCTCAAACGCGAACTGCAGCCGCAGGAGACCCTCTTCGTGGTCGATTCGATGACAGGCCAGGATGCCGTCAACACAGCCAAAGCCTTCAACGACAGGATTGACTTCGACGGCGTGGTGCTCACCAAACTCGACGGCGACACCCGCGGCGGTGCCGCACTCACCATCCGCTACACGGTGGAGAAGCCCATCAAGTTCGTCGGCATCGGTGAGAAGATGGACGCCCTCGACGTGTTCCATCCCGACCGCATGGCTAACCGTATCCTCGGCATGGGCGACGTGGTCTCTCTGGTGGAACGCGCACAAGAGCAATACGACGAGATGGAGGCACGCAAGATTCAGAAACGCCTCATCCACAATGAATACAACTTCGAGGACTTCCTGTCACAAATAGCCCAAATCAAAAAAATGGGCTCTATGAAGGACCTCATCGGCATGATTCCCGGCATGGACAAGCTGACGAAGAACGTGGAGATTGGCGACGACGCCTTTGTGCCCATCGAGTCGATGATAGGCTCAATGACGCCCTACGAACGCCAGAATCCGTCGTGCCTCAACGGCAGCCGCAAGCAGCGCATCGCCGCCGGCAGCGGCCGCTCAATCCAGGAACTCAACCGCTTCCTGAAACAGTTCGAGGACACCCGCAAGATGATGAAGATGGTGTCGAAGAACGGCGGCAAACTGCCCATGAGAAAGAGAAGATAAAAACCAAACGATATATGACAGAGTTATTGGACGGCAAGGCAATGGCCTTGCAAATCAAGGACGAAATAGCCAACGAGGTTCGTGCACTGACCCAGCAGGGCCACCGCGCACCACATTTGGCCGCAGTAATCGTGGGCGAGGACGGGGCCAGCATGACCTACGTCGCCAACAAAGAGAAATCCTCCCACGAGGTGGGCTTCACCTCCAGCGTCTACCGCATGAGCGATAAGACCACTGAGAAACAACTTCTTGAGACCATCGAATTCCTCAACAACGACCCCGACATCGACGGTTTTATCGTCCAGTTGCCGCTGCCCAAGCACATCAACGAGCAGAACATCATCAATGCCATCTCGCCCGACAAAGACGTCGACGGCTTCACCCCCATCAACATCGGCCGCATGGTCCTTGGCGAGGATTGCTTCGTGCCCGCCACTCCGATGGGCATCTGCACGCTGCTCAAGCGCTACGGCATAGAGACCGCCGGCAAGCACTGCGTGGTTCTCGGACGCTCGAACATCGTGGGCACCCCTGCCGCCAACCTGCTGAGCCGCAAAGGATTTGACTGCACCGTCACCATTTGCCACAGCAAAACCCAAAACCTCAAGGATCTTACCCGCCAGGCCGACATCCTGGTGGTGGCCATCGGCAAACCTGAGTTTGTCACCGAGGATATGGTGAAAGAGGGGGCCGTGGTAGTCGACGTCGGCATTCATCGTGTGCCCGACGCTTCGAAAAAGAACGGCTACCGAGTCATTGGCGACGTGAAACACTCGGAGGTCGACAAGAAGTGCAGCTGGGTTACACCTGTGCCCGGCGGAGTGGGACCGCTGACCATCGTGTCGCTCCTGCAGAACACCCTCCAGGCCTACCACCGCCACGAGAAGAGATAAAAAAAAGAGACGCCTTGAGGGCGTCTCTTTTTTAGTACTTATTTTACTTTACTGCTCGATGACATAGTTAATGGGGGCGGTGGCCACAATGCGGAAGGTCATGTCGGGGCAGTTGTTACGGCTGATCTGGGGTTTGTAGCCGTCGAGGTCCTGCATGATGAGGGTCACACGACCCACCTCAAGGTCAAAGCGCAGGTTCTCGCCAACAATGACGGTGGTGGTGTCATCGATCTCCACAGGGATCGGATAGACATAGGGCAGCGGGTTCTGGCGGTTATCCTCATAGAGATAGACATTGACGTTGCCGTCGTAGACCACGTGGTCGGTGAGGATATCCCAATCGACGGGGCAATAGACATAGTTGACACCGTCGTCGTCCTTTGTCCAATCGTTGTATTTCACGGTGACCTCATAGACACGTGTGCCGGAACTTTCGAGATAGACGTTGCGGGGCTCCTTGCGGCAGGAAGTGGCAGCAAGGCCGAGAACAACGGCTACCAGCATCATTAAAGAGATTCTTTTCATTGTTATTTGTTTTTATCGTTTTCCGATTGCAAAAATACACATTTTTTCGATAGGAAAAATCTCTTTTCACAAAATAATTTTCCACGAAACGCTTTGCGCATTGGTTTCTAAAATGTTAAAAATGCAATTTTAAGAAAAAAAAATGCCATACGACGTAACATTTTCGATTTTTCTGCGTTATAGGAACAAAAATTAAGGTGTTAATATAACCGGTGAAGTATGAGACAACTGAAGATTACCCATTCGATAACCAACCGCGACATCAAGTCGTTAGACAAATACTTGCAGGACATCTGCAGCGAGGAGCTGCTGACGCCCGAGCAGGAGGTGCAGCTGGCACAGCGCATCAAGCAGGGCGACCAGGCCGCACTCGAACGCCTCACCAAAGCCAACCTGCGCTTTGTGGTGTCGGTGGCAAAACAATACCAGAACCAAGGGCTTTCGTTGCCCGACCTTATCAACGAGGGTAACGTGGGCCTCATCAAAGCCGCCAAACGTTTCGACGAGACACGCGGTTTCAAGTTCATCTCTTATGCCGTGTGGTGGATTCGCCAGAGCATCCTGCAGGCCATCGCCGAGAACTCACGCATCGTGCGTCTGCCTTCCAACCAACTCGGCGCACTCAACAAACTGAAGAAAGAGATATCCAAACTGGAACAGCAGTTGGAGCGTCCGCCATCAGAGGAGGAATTGGCCGAATTGCTCGACATCCCCGAGGACAAAATCAAGGCCATCATGGGCATCAGCGGCCGCCACGTGAGCATCGACGCCCCGTTGGCAAGCGACGAGGATGTCAACTTCGTCGACGTGCTGCCCAACGAAGATACTCCCCCGACCGATAGCAAACTGATGCAGGAAAGCCTCTCGCAGGAAATCGAGCGCAGCCTCTCCACCCTGACCGAATATGAGCGCGAAGTCATCAAGATGTACTTCGGCATAGGCCTCCCCCACCCCCTCAGCCTCGACGAGATTGCCATGAAATTCAACCTCACACGCGAACGTGTGCGCCAAATCAAGGAAAAAGGCATCAAGCGACTGAAAACCAGCAGCAAGAGCAAACACCTGAAAGCCTATTTGTAAAGGTTTACGTTTAGAGGTTAAAGGTTAAAGCGCGTGGATATTATTTTAAAATATTTCCCGGAATTGACAGAGCGGCAACGCGAGCAGTTTGCCGCTCTGTTGCCTTTGTACGAGGAGTGGAACGCGCAGATCAACGTCATCTCGCGCAAAGACATGGAACATTTCTACGAGCACCACGTGCTCCACTCGCTGGCCATCGCCAAAGTCATACAGTTCAAATCCATGTGCGAGATACTTGATGTGGGCACCGGGGGCGGATTTCCCGGCGTGCCGCTGGCCATCATGTTCCCCAACGCACGTTTCACCCTGATAGACTCAATCGGAAAGAAAATCAAGGTAGTATCCGACGTTGTCGACCGTCTCGGCCTCACCAACGCCAAAGCCCTACAGATTCGTGCCGAGATGCTGGACGGCGAGTTCGACTTCGTCGTCTCCCGTGCCGTCACGACGCTGGGTGAGTTTGTCCCATGGGTGAAAGGCAAAATATCCAAGACCCAATACCATCCCCTGCGCAACGGCATACTCTATCTGAAGGGCGGCGACCTCACCAACGAGCTCTTCCCCTTCCGTCACAAGGTGAAAACCTGGGACATCGGCGAATGGTTCGACGAAGAATTTTTCGAGACAAAAAAGGTAATCTACCTACCGGTATAAGCCCCAAATCGTCCATAACAGTCCCGAACAGCCTATCATTTCCTTGTCATTTAGGGTTAGCGTTCACTACATCCCTTTAAAAAAGAAGGCCGGTTCCGCTGAAGCGGAACCGGCCTTAATGGTCACTAAACAAAATCATTCCTGAAAGTACACGCGTTTGACGCGAGGGGAGACGGAAGTGAGCATCTCGTAGGGAATAGTGCCCGAAGCGGCGGCGTTGCGCTGCAGAAGGTCGCCGAGGCCAAAAATGACCACGGGGTCGCCCTCGCTACATCCTGATGCTCCCGGCGAACAAATGTCAGTGATGTCAACAAAGCACATATCCATACAGATGCTGCCAATAATCGGGGCTTCCTGACCAGAGATAGAGACATGGCCCTGCTCATGGCCGAGATGGCGGTTGAGGCCGTCAGCATAGCCGATAGGGATGATAGCTATCTTGGAAGGACGTCGGGCCACCCACTTGCAGTTGTATCCCACGCTCTCGCCTTCGGGGATATCCTTGATTTGTGAGATGCGGGAGACCAGACGCGACACCTGCTGCAGCTGGGCCTGCACATCGGGTTCGGGAGCGATGCCGTAAAGGCCAATGCCGAGACGCACCATGTCCATTTGTGCCTCGGGAAAACGAGTGATGCCCGATGAATTGAGGATGTGGTGAAGAATCTTGTGGGAATGGTGAATGGAGTTGTCGAGGCTGTCGCTCCATGTACGGAACTTTTCTATTTGGGAGCGCGTGAAGTCGTCCATCGCGGAATCCTCACTGCAGGCGAGGTGGGAAAAGATGGACCGCACTTCAAGGGTGTCGGTCAACTCGTTGAGGCGGGTGGCAAGGGCCTCGATGTCGGTGCCGGAAAATCCCAGACGATGCATGCCGGTGTCGAACTCTACATGGATGGCAATGCGCTCGCCGAAAAGGCGCACACGCTGCGAGAAGAGTTCAAGGATGCGGAAGGAGTAGATGTCGGGCTCAAGGTGATATTTGATGATGTCGTCAAAAGAAGCCTCTTCAGGATTCATAACCATGATGGGCAAGCGAATGCCGTTACGGCGGAGTTCGACGCCCTCGTCGGCATAGGCCACGGTGAGATAGTCGACATGGTTATACTGCAACGCACTGGCCACTTCTGCCTTGCCGGCACCATAGGAGGAAGCCTTGACCATGGCCATGAGTTTGGTGGTGGGGCGGATGCGCGAGCGGTAGTAGTTGAGGTTGTGAATCATGGCGTCGAGGTTGACTTCCATAATAGTTTCGTGAGATTTACGCTGAAGGAGCTTGGCCACCTTTTCAAAACCGAACATACGAGCACCCTTGAGGAGAATGGCCTCGTTTTGGAAGAGGTTGAAGTCGTAGTCGTGGAGGAGGCGCTCGGTGGAGTCGAAGAAGACCGCATCGAGGCCTGCGAAACACTCCTTGCAATGGCACAAGGCCGGTCCCACACCGACGAGGCGCGTGATGCCACGATGGGCAATGAGTTGCGCTACCTGACTGTAGAGCTCATGGTCGGGCACACCTGTCTGCATAAAATCACTGATGATAAGGGATTTGTTGAAGTGCTGGTGCTCGTGCTGAAGGAAGTCGAGGGCGATGGAGAGCGAGTTGAGGTCGAGGGAATAGGAATCGTTGATGAGCAAGCAGTTATTGATTCCCTCATTCATCTCAAGACGCATCTCGACGGGGGTAAGTTTGGCGCAACGGGCCACGATAGCCTCGGTGGCATAGCCAAGGTAGAGCATCAAAGCAATGCAATGCATGACGTTCTCCTGCGAGGCACGGTCTACAAAGGGTATTGTGACCGTGAAGACCTGATCCTTGTAGCCAATGGTGAGGGACGAATTACGGTCGGCGACGGAGGTGGAGAGCAGACGCACCGTGTTGTCCTTGGATGTGCCCCAAGTGAAAAGATTGATATGGTGGAAACTCTCGATGTTCGACAGCACAGAGTGAATCTCCTTGTGATCGGTGGAATAGATGAGCACGTCGCAATGGGTGAAGAGCTGTAGTTTCTCAGCCACTTTCTGTTGGCGGGTAAGGAAGTTCTCGTCGTGGGCGGCTCCGATATTGGTAAAGATGCCGATGGTGGGATTGATGATGCGCTGCAGTTTATCCATCTCGCCAGCCTCGGAGATGCCAGCCTCAAAGACTGCCATGTCGTGCTCGGCACCAAGCTGCCATACCGACAAGGGAACGCCGATTTGTGAATTATAGCTGCGGGGGCTGACCACAATACGGTGATCGGGGGCAAGAAGTTGCTGAATCCAATCCTTGACAATTGTCTTGCCATTGCTACCGGTGACGCCCACCACAGGGATGCCAAACTGGGCACGATGGTTGGCGGCAATGCGTTGAAGAGCCTCGAGAACATTGTTGACACGCCATACGTTGGCCTCGGGCAAAGACAGCTCACTGTCGATGGGGACGACAAAGTTGCGAACACCTTCTTTGTAGAGGCCATCTACATATCGGATGCCGCTATTGCGTTTTGTGGGGATGGCGAAAAAAAGCGTACCAGTGGTCTCGGTGAGAGTACGGCTGTCGGTGAGAAGATGGCGTATAACATCGTCCGGACGGCACAATTGAGTGTCGGAGCAACGGATAATTGAAGCTATTTCTGATGCTTTCATATTGAGAAATCAATCTTGGGGAATCTGCTTTATAATGTTGTGACCGATACTGCAAGCAAGACACTGTCGGCTGTTGCAGTAACAGTTTTTCAATTGAATGAGCGCCTGCGACTGTGCGGCATTGTCAGGGCTGACACCAGCGGCCTGAAACTGACGGACAATGGTGTTATTCTCGGCCGGCAACTGTTGGAGAAGGCCAATAGCCTGTTCCTTGTATTGCTGCTGCCCGCGCATTTCGCCATAGACAAAGAGCAATGGAACCCAAGCGTTGATTATCAACAGGTCGGCCTGCATACGTCCAAGACGCTTGGGACAACTTTTCCCTGTTGGTTGGTCGAAACGATAGTGATTGTCCCAATAGTCGGCGGCACGGCAATCGAAAAGTTTCTCCATCTGTCCGGCATCGGTCATTTCGAGGAGTGTGGAAAATAAGTTGCTCGACGCAGCCACGAGGTTGGCAAACTGGCTAATTCGCAGCGTGGGGAAAGCCGACGGACGGATGCGGAAGAAATGCCAAAGATAGTTTGCGACAGGTTGAAGTGAGGCTCCGGTGCGAAGAGCTGCGTAATCGGTCTGTAGCTGACGCGGATAGTCGTCCTCAAAGAACCCTTCGAGCATGCCTGCCTGACCCATAAGCAATGCCTCAATACGGCGCGGATTATCCTTCCACCGGGCCAAAAGCCGTTGATCGGTAGCCTTGGCAAGGAGTTCGAAAGGAAGGGCATTGACCTTGCCTCCGAAATAGCGAGCCATGAGCCAATAGCAAGTCTGTTCCCAGTTGCCACGGCTCTCTTCGAACAAACGGCGAACCACTTGTGACTTGGCCTCAATACGTTCCACCGTCATGCGGTCGAGACAAGAACCCACTATAAACGAAGAAACCTTCGGAAGCCGCTGGGCACAAGGAATGTCGTCAGTCGCCAAAGGTTGCATTAAAGAATCATAATTGGCCACCAGAGCAGGATGGATAAAACGTTTGAGTTCGAGCGTCGGGGGGATATTGCCATTCTCAAGGTGTATCTCGCAGTCATGCTCATAGACGACATGGAGAATGACATTGTTGTAGCATTTGTCAAGGGAGTGGTGATGAGCATTCCAGTCGGAAGAGTGCAGGTGCACCTCTATGTTGCCCACCCATTCCACGCCGTCGATGCTAAGGTGTGAATTGAAGAAATCGGGGCCTGCATCACGGTTGAGATCGCCAATACGATAGACAACGACAGACTGACCATCAGTAGTTTCCAAAGACTTGGCGACCATCTGATGTTGCCAGATGTAATGCAGGAACGCTTCAGTCATACCTTGCCTGATACTAATTGAACATTTCCTTCATCTTATCGAAGAAACCGCGCTCCTGCTTAGTGGGATTAGGCTGGAAATTGTCGTGTTTCTGCAGTTCTTCGAGCATTTTCTTCTCCTCGCGAGTAAGCTCCTTGGGCACCCAGACGTTGAGACACACAAGAAGGTCGCCACGACCATAGCCATTGACCACAGGAAGACCTTTGCCACGCAGACGCACCACACGGCCGGAAGGGGTGCCTGGGTCAATCTTTATTTTCACCTTGCCGTTGAGGGTCGGAATTTCGACGGAAGCCCCTAAAGCGGCATCGGCATAGGTGATGAATGCATTGTAGTAAAGGTTGGCGTCCTGACGTTCGAATGTGTCGTGTTCCAATTCCTCGACCAGCACGATGAGGTCACCTGCTATACCTCCACGGGGAGCCGCATTGCCTTGGCCCTGCATGGCCAATTGCATGCCGTCCTGGACACCGGCCGGGATGTTGATGGTAATGATTTCATCGCTCTTGACGATGCCGTCGCCATGACAGTCGTGACATTTGTCTTTGACCACACGGCCTTCGCCGCCACATTGCGGGCAAGCGCTCTGGGTCTGCATCATGCCAAGAATGGTTCGCTTGGTCTCGGTAACCACACCTGTACCATGACAATGGGGACATACGTCGGTCTTGCCGTCCTTGGCGCCGCTGCCGCCGCAGGTCTTACATGGCACAAATTTGCTGACCTTGATTTTCTTCTCACAACCATGGTCGATTTCCTCAAGAGTAAGCTTAACTTTGATGCGGAGATTCGTGCCGCGGAGCACACGGCGTGCAGCGCCGCCACCACCGCCGAATCCAGAGAAGCCGGTACGGAAACCGCCTCCACCGAACAAGTCACCGAAAATGCTGCCAAACTGAGAAAAGATGTCATTCATATCCATCCCCCCCTGACTATAAGCACCGTCCATGCCTGCCATGCCAAACTGGTCGTAACGTGCTTTTTTGTCGGGGTTGCTCAGCACATCGTAAGCCTCAGCAGCCTCCTTGAACTTTTCTTCGGCCTCCTTGTCGCCGGGATTACGATCGGGATGGTACTGCAAGGCCAACTTGCGGTAAGCTTTTTTCAACTCGTCGGGAGTGGCATTCTTGCCGACACCCAATACTTCATAGTAATCTCTCTTTGCCATAACTCTTATCTCCTTACTCTTAGAATGCCACCACTACTTTTGCGTAGCGCAGCACCTTGTCATTCAAATAATAGCCCTTCTCAACCACGTCGACCACAGTGCCCTTCTGCGATTCCTCGGCGGCGGGGATACGGGTGATAGCTTCATGAAGGTTTTCGTCAAATTTCTCACCTTTGACCTCCATGGCCTTCAATCCTTTCTGCTCAAGGATTTTAAGCATCTTATTGTAAATGAGTTGCACGCCCTCATCCTCTGTAGCAGCCAAAGCGCGTTCAAAATCATCGATGACGGGCAGGATCGCCTTCATCATTTCGCGACTGCCGTTGAGCAGCAAGTCGGCTTTCTCCTGATTAGTGCGCTTGCGATAGTTTTCATATTCCGAATAGAGGCGGAGGTATTTGTCATTGAGTTCAGCCAGTTTTTCGCCCATCTCCTGCACTTTGTCTGTCTCATTTATTTCGGTCTCCTCTTGGGAAGGATCTGCTTCCTGAGATTCATGGACATCCTGGTTCTCAAGGATTTCCTCTTCCTGTTTTTTTTCTTTATATTTCTCTTTATTGCTCATAATCGGTTTGTTGTTTTATAACTGATATATATATAGCAAAAAGACTGCCATTGGCAGTCATACTGACATTTTGTCACCCTTCCATTGTCACCACACAAAGACATCCTTAGGCCTGCGGGGACGTCGAGCTGCCTCCCAACGGAAATCCTTCATCCGGCGCCACTCTTCAGGCAACAGCGACACTGGGTAGGTCTGCATATCCGGTTTGTCATAGGTAACCACACGCACCGGAGCCCGGGTAGTGTCAAAATAAATGCGGATATCTGAACCCATCCCCACATTGACACCTACCAGAGAATAACCGGAAAGGCTGTCGCCCTCCGTGATATAGAAAACCATCTGCGCATTGCCCATCACATCAGCATAGGTAGGCTCTCCATTAGCAAAATGGACCACACCCTGACGGCCTTTGAGTTGGTTGAACTTCTCTCGGTCAACCTGTTGAACGGCAAAGCAACTGCTTTTCAGCCACGCCTGTTTCGCTCCATTAGTATCGTGTTGCACTACAATGGTGTCAGCCACACATTGATAATGCTCATACCAAAGCACTGGATTGCGGTAAAGCGAGAGTAAAGAATCCGTGGCACTATAAAAAGCAGAATCACACATTGCCTGGGCATCAGTGCGGAAAACCTTCACCTTGTAGTTGGCACGAACAGTTTGCAAATGGTTACTGTCGTCGGTGGTGACATAAACGGTGTCGGCATGCAGGAACAACGAATCGCCCTTGTCAACAAAAATGACTAACGCCCGACCTGTGACAAACGAGAAATTGCGAGTTTGACTGGTCTCTCCATAGTTTCCATTACATGTGATATTGTTCACCGAATCAAAGATGCTGACATGTCCGCGAGCCTTTCCATAGCGTTCCACATCGTCGTAAAACAATGTGTCGCTTTCTATCTTTCGTCCCTGATTATCCACTCGCGATTTTTTATACGAGATAGCAAAACGTGTTTTGGTGTTGTAGTCCCCCAATTCACTGTATATCACAGACGAATCAGTATAGATATATGTAGGGCTCTCAAAATGAGCCGTTTCATTTTTGGTGTTATAATACAAGGTGTCGGTGAGCAGCAACATGGAAGTGTCGGTGAGCCTCACCTCATTGTAAATGAAGAATTCGTCTCGGTCGGAGTTATACTCACCTTGATGGCTGAAAAGTGTGCGATCGCCGCTGTAGCCATGCCCCCACTGGGTGTAATAAGCTGTGGCTCGGTTGCGCTCATAAGTAAGATGGTTGGCCAACAACTGAGTACTACCATCGATGAGCACCACGGTATCGTCCCATATATCGGCCACTCGACTGTTGCCATCGTAGAAAAGGTGGTCGCCATAGATAAAAGTGGTGTCGGTGAGCTTGATTGTGACACCGCCGAAGGCTGTGAAACTGTTTTCTCGGGTGTTGTAATGTGCCGAATCCGACCGCAGTACCATTCCGTCGTGACGTGCCGTCACTCCACGATACAGAATCCAGATATCACCGTCGTGCGGGTCTCGCGACCCCACGCCTGACGAATACTCAATAAGCTTCTGTGCGCCGACAGAACCGACGGCGCACAGAAGAATTATTCCCAAAAATAATGTTCTTTTATTCCACACGGGAGCCAAGACGGTCCATAGCGCAACGGAAACCAATCCAAGAGGTGGACTTGTCCTGGTCATAGTAGCGACGGGTGGCTGCCTGCAGGTAGTAGGCACGGTCTTTCCAGCTACCGCCCTTGACAACGCGGACCTTGTTGTTTACCATCGAGGTAATCTCTTTCTTGTTCTTGGCATCGCGGCGATACATCTTGTTGGTCCAGCTGTCTTCGCCACTGAGGACGTCCTCATCCATTTCACCTTCCTCGCCTTCCTCGCCAACTTCCTCTTCACCGCTTTCGTCGCCCAACTCGTCGTCTTCGCTGGCAGCACCGGGCTCATCGATCCATTTCTCGGTCTGGCCGAGACCCGAAGAACGGTCGCCGTCAAGATAGTTGGTATTGTCGGCCTGACGATAGTTGCGGCGATTCATCTCATAATCAACGTTCTTGTACTGCATGATACCATCCTCGCCGATAAGGACCTCATTGTCCTCATCCAATTCAGGAGTCTTGTAGATGTTACCACGGAAAGGATCAAGATCATCGGCGCCGACGGGATTGACGGTCTTACGATAGACATCCATGCACCACTCGCTGACATTGCCAGCCATGTTGTACAGACCGTAGTCGTTGGGGAAATACCACTTGACAGGACAAGTGTAGTCCCAACCGTCGTTGAGGTTGCCAGCCACGCCCATGGCATCGCCACGGGTGCGCTTGAAGTTGGCCAAGAACTGACCATAATATTTCTTGTTGGCCGAACGCAGGCTCTGACCGGCCCAAGGATAGGTCTTGTGCTCGGTGACACGCTCGTCATAGGTGTTGCCAATCATACCCAGGGCAGCGAACTCCCACTCGGCCTCGGTTGGCAGGCGATAGTAGGGGTAAAGGATTCCGTCGCTCTTGCGCACCTGACGGTCTTCGCCGCCTGCGGTGGGGTCAAGATTCTCAATTCCCTTCTTGGTCTCACCCTCATAGCGGCCAGCGAGATAGATGTCGGTCTGGAAGGCATTGGTTCCCAAGTTCTCCTGGTCAAGCATAAGAATACCCATGTCGACAAGAAGCTTCTCATTGACGCGGTCGGTACGCCAGGTGCAGAAAGCTTGTGCCTGCTCCCAACTCACACCCACCACGGGGTAGTCGTGATAAGTGGGACTCTGGAAATAAAGATCGACAAAACTCTCGCGCCATGCCAGCTTGTCGCGCCAAGCGGCGGTGTCAGGCATCACGAAGGCAACCTTCTCAGGATATTCCTCGCCATAGGCTCGTTTCATCCAATAGACGAACTCGCCATACTGCTTGTTACTCACCTCTGTCTCGTCGATATAGAAAGAGGAGACAGTGACGGTATGAGCCACATTGTCCCATGTGTAACGGGTGTCTTCGTTGACGTGACCCATCACAAACGAGCCGCCCTCGATAAATACCAGTCCCGGGGCAGCCACCTGATTGGTGCGGTTGGAAACGTCATAACCGCCCCACTGGGGGTCATTGTAGTTCCATCCGGTGGTTTCAGACTTGCCGGCCTTGTTTCCACATGAGGCCAGAACCAACACGGTAGCCAGAATTAGGCTTGAGAATCTGAACATTTTCATATTAGTAATGTTTGTATTTTCTTTATTAACGTATATATATCAAAAAAGTTTCAATTTTTCGTCTTTTTAGAAGGATGGGCAACGAATGGCCTTAATCTTCTTCTTATGCTCCGGCACCGGCAACAGCACTCCGACAGTGATTTCATGAGCACCCGCTGTACTATTGGCCAACTTCGACACCGTCACATCGTAGCTGTATCCCACCTTGAAATAATCCTGCTGCACGCCAGCCTGGAAAATGAATGCATCGGTATTCTCGGTGCCATGTCGGAACCAAACGCCCACCAAGAAAGGCATCCAGTCGAGATAGACACCATAGTTAAAATAGTGGAAACCACCTTGATATTGATAAACAATATTGGGCGAGACAATGGGGGTGCCCAAACCGAGCGACGACTGGCGACGGCCTTCTTCCGCCACATTAATCAAACCACCACCATGCACCGTAAACTTCATCGGAACAGGGTCGGTGGAGTAGAACGCCACATTGGGCTGCGTGAGATGCGCGGCGGCAAAGCCGGCATACCATTTCGACCCACTCACCAAAAGACCTGCATTGAAATCGGGAGTCCACTTGCTCAACTTGTCAGGAGGAGTGGCACCCGTAGCATAGGAGAATCCCATCTCACGGTCAATCTGATCGGGGAAACGCAAGTATTCATCCCAACGCAAATGAGTGTTTACAATCGAAGCTTGAAGAGCAATGCTGGCATAGATGTCGCGGCTTACCTGGAAACGGAAAGAGTACATCGCCCCCAAGGAGTTGGTACTCAGAGCCCCATGGTCTCCAACACGATCAGTCATCACAATAAAGCCCAAACCACCATGAAGGTCAGGGAAATACTGGTCGTAGGAGGCGGAAACCGTAGTGAAAGCGCTCACCAAACCAGGCCATTGCGCACGATAAGTCAATGAGATGCGTGGAGCCACGGCGGAACCTGCAAAAGCAGGGTTCAAATAGAGCGGATTAGCATAGAATTGGGAGAAACCTACATCCTGGGCACCAGCTGCTGTTCCAAGCAACAACATGGCTCCCAAAATTGCTTTTTTAAATCTCCTTTTCATTCGTGTTTTTGACATATTATAGGCCTATAATCAAAACGCAATATTACAAATAATTTTTGAAATAGAACATATTTTACGAAAAATAATTTCCAAACATCATGTTATCAGCAAGATATTTTTTTACATCAATGCGCCCCCACGCCTTATTTTACCTCTCGGAAATCGCATTTTTTCCATTTTTTCAACCCTTTTGAAACGACAAAAAACACACTTGGCACCAACTTGCTGATAACCACCTACCAACACCCTACCAACTCCTAACCAAGTCCTACCACGGTAGGAGTTGATAGGGTGTTGGTAGGGAGTTCAAACGATGTTGACGCCTACCATACATCAACGCACCACATAGTCATACTTACCTGTGTAAAACAAAAAAATAAACAATGCTAATATCTGATTCCATGATGTTTAGCAGGTTTTTAGGAGCTATACACAACAAATAATTATAAAAAAACGATTTTAATTTGTATCTTTGCATTTCTGAAAAAAGGTAGAAATCGCTCGAAATGATTGGTTGGATTATAGTTATCATTTTTTTGCTGATGCTGTTCCTCATTCCGGTGGGAATAGCGGCATGGGTGCTTTCTATCCGATACAACCGCCAAGAGAAGCTTTTGCGTGATGAGTCGGAAGCCCATCGGCGCATTCTTGAAGGTACATACGACCGCATTTGGAACAACATCAAACAGCGCGCTGGCATCAAAGAGAAATACCGTCGCTCGTTCAACGACATCTATCCCGACCTGCTCAATCAATCGATTAATAACGAGGAATTTATCGACTGGATTTTGGAATGCAATTCCGACTTTGACCCCAACGAGTATGTGCCTTTGTGGGAGACCATCGAACGCGACCGGCAGAAATTCATCGACCATCAGCGCCGAATGCTCTCTCTTATCAAGGAACACCGTATCTTGGTTTCGGGCGTTCCAGCCAAATGGCTTATCAAAGATACATCGGCTATCCAATACGTCCCCATGGATACTGACTTTGCCCGATGGGGTCGCCGTATCTAACTGATAGCAAGACCCTTTATGAAGCTTTCGTCTCTTTCCAGACTGTCACTCGGACTCACTTTGTTGACAGTGTCTTGTACTATGTCCGACATTGAACCCTACGGTCCTGTACCCACCGCGCAGCAATTGGCATGGCAACGCATGGAAATCAACATGTTCTGTCATTTCGGCCCCAATACTTTCACCGGTGCCGAGTGGGGTACCGGGAAAGAGGGCGAAGAAGTGTTCTCTCCTACATCCCTTGATTGCAACCAATGGGTCGATGTAGCCAAACAGGCTGGGATGCAGGGAATTATCCTAACTGCCAAGCATCACGACGGATTCTGCCTCTGGCCATCGGCTCAAAGCACTCATACTGTGGAGGCAGACAACGATGTACTGCGCCAATTCACCGATGCATGCCGTAAAGGAGGCCTCCGGGCCGGTGTCTACATCTCGCCCTGGGACCGCAACCATCCCTCTTACGGCACTCCGGAATACAACACCATCTTTTCCAACACATTAAAAGAAGTCCACACACAATACGGCCCCTTCTTCGAACAGTGGTTCGACGGCGCTTGCGGCGAAGGTCCCAACGGGAAGAAACAGGTCTACGATTGGCCTCTGTTCGAGAGTACCGTACTGGGAATCAACCCCCAATGCATTCTTTTCAGTGACGTAGGCCCCGGTTGCCGCTGGGTGGGCAACGAGGAGGGCCGTGCCGGCGAGACCTGCTGGGGTACCCTCAACACCGAAGGGGCCACTCCGAGTGACAACAAGCCGGCACCGGAAGAGCTGACGACAGGCCACCAAGGTGGCAGCCAGTGGGTTCCGGCCGAGGTGGACGTCAGCATACGCCCGGGGTGGTTCTGGCACCCCGACGAGCATCCCAAGTCGGTGGAGGAATTGATGGAGATATACTTCAACTCCGTGGGACGCAACGGGTTGCTGCTTCTCAACGTGCCGCCGGACACCAACGGCCGCATCTGCGCCGAAGACTCCCTGCGTCTGGTGGAATTCCGTCGCGAGCGCGACCGTATTTTCTCGAATGATGTTACCCACGGGGGCCATGCCCACGGCAACCATCTGCGCGGACACCAAGCCGACAACGTGCTGGACACAGCCTATCATACATACTGGGCCGCATCGGGCACGAACGACACCCTCCACATCGGCATGCCGGATGCCAATGCATTTGATATCATCATGTTGCAGGAATACATTCCGTTGGGGCAGCGCGTGGCATCCTTCCATATCGACTGCTGGCAACCTTGCCTGAAGGATGGAGCCTGGCAGGTGGGATGGGTTACCGTCGCCAGGGGCACAACCATCGGGTACAAACGCCTGCTGCGCATCCCCACCGTCATAAGCCCTCGCCTGCGGATTGTGTTCGACTCCACCCTTGCCGCCCCGGTAATCAACCGCATAGCACTTTTTAACTCGAAAGCCAAATGACAAAAGTCCTCCGTCTGCTGTTCTGCTTCAGCGCATTAATAAACTCTTGCTTCTCAACCCTCAACTGCCAAGAGTTACCACAGGGCTATTTCCAGCTGCCGCTCGACGGTGACATTGGCCTCAGTGCCACTTTCGCCGAGTTCCGCACCGGTCATTTCCATGCCGGCCTCGACATCCGTACCGGTGGCGCTGTGGGCAAGCCCGTCTATGCCGTGGCCGACGGCTACGTGTGCGGTGTCCGCATTTCGCCCTGGGGCGGTGGGAAAATGCTCTACGTCAAACACCCAAACGGATATACCTCTGTATACATGCATCTTAACGACTATGCAGGCGAGGTGGGTCGCTATGTGCGCCGCGAGCAATATAAGGAACAAAACTATGCCATCGTACGCGACATCCCCGAGGGCGTGCTACCCGTGAAGAAAGGGCAAGTGATAGCCCACAGCGGCAACAGCGGCAGCAGTGGCGGTCCTCACCTGCACTTCGAGCTTCGACGCGACGGTCGCACCATCAACCCCCTCCTCTTCGGCCTGCCTTATTGCGACAACCTCAAACCCGTCATACGAGGCATACGCCTATACCCATCTACAAATCAACCCATTGACCTCGGAGACCAGGACAACATCAGTGTTGCCGGTCCTTTCCATCTCGGAATCTATGCCACCGACGCTGCCGAGGGTTCGACAGCCCGAAATGGTGTCGACCGGATAGAAGTTTTTGTCGACGGTATGCTGTTTTTCAAATATATAACAGCAGCGTTCCCTCTTGATAGCAGTCGCATTTCCAACGCCCTCATTGACTATCCACACTATGTACGCACCCGAGAGGCCTATCTCCTCACACGGTTACTCCCGGGAGCACAAGGCGAATGGATTCCTATATGCCAAAACAATGGTACCATGTATTTTACAGAAGGGTCAACCCACAACATCCGTATACGCGTCGCTGACATCAAGGGCAACTCCGCCGAACGAATCTTCCAAGTCACCACCACTGGAGCCGCACCTCTTCCCCCCACTTCTCCCAATGAGCGCAACACCTACAACTTTGAATACGACAGACCTCTGAGAATCAATGGAGAGAAACTCAAAATCCGTTTCCCAGCATTGACGCTCTATGACAACGACCGTATGCACATCATCACCTCTGCCAGCAACGACTACCGTTCTCCTATATGTACCGTGGAACCTTGTTCTTCTGAACTGCCACCCCATCAATGGTACGGCCTTTCCATCAAAGCCACTTCACCGACAGAAAAGGCTGTTATAGTGCGCATTGATGGCAAACGTCCAACGGCCTACAAAACCACATGTGAAGGCGAATGGTACAGTGCCTCTGTACGCGACTGGGGGCAATATGCCATCACTGTCGACGATATATCCCCCCGCATCAATCCGGCAAACTTCCGTGAGGGCAAACGCCTTAAAACAAATACTCTACGAGTAAAAATCAGCGACAACCTCAGCGGCATCGAGACATACAACTGCTATCTCAATGGGAAATGGATCTTGGCCGAATTTGATGGCAAAAGTGCCACGCTAACCATTGATGCCAACGGTGCCCTGAAGGCTGGTAACAACAAACTTCGCATTGTCGTTACCGACGCCTGCGGAAATACGTCCGACGTCACCTACAATCTCCGGAAATAAAAAAAGCCGTCCTCCTTCACGGAAGACGGCCTTATCATGGCTTGTTTGATTACTCGAAAGATTTGATAGCTTGCTTGATAAGCTCCATAGCCTCGCGCAGCTGTTCCTCGGTGATGCACAGCGGAGGAGCAAAGCGGATGATGTGCTGATGGGTAGGTTTGGCCAACACGCCCAGGTCGCGCATCTTCAGGCAGACATCCCATGCCTCCTTGCCATTGTGCGGTTTGATAATGATGGCGTTAAGTAATCCCTTACCACGCACTTTCTCAATCATCGGGCTCTTGAAGTTGGTCATCTCCTCGCGGAAGATCTTACCCAGACGGTCGGCGTTCTCCATGAGGTGCTCATCCTTGATGACCTGCAGGGCGGCGATGGAAACCTTGGCTGCGATGGGGTTGCCGCCGAAGGTGGAGCCGTGCTCACCGGGCTTGATATTCAGCATGATGTCGTCGTCGGCCAACACAGCGCTGACGGGCATCACGCCGCCACCGAGGGCCTTGCCGAGGATGAGCAG